>Ga0066798_10000019_pt1 | contig 105412 bp, 103 predicted proteins | sample PersoiDNA2013203_FD_70961 | JGI IMG/M metagenome (GOLD analysis project Ga0066798, IMG submission 70961) | Permafrost soil microbial communities from the Arctic, to analyse light accelerated degradation of dissolved organic matter (DOM) -... | ecosystem: Environmental > Terrestrial > Soil >... | reverse complement strand
AGCCGCGGCAGGAGGTCGCGATGATCGCCGAACTTCACCTCTCCGACGCCGAGAAGGCCGAACTGGTCGACCTGGTCGCCGCCGCGGTGCTCGAGCGTGTTGGGCAGCCGCCGGCGCCCTCGCCCTTCCTCTCGATCGACGAGGCCGCCGCGTACCTGCGGGCGAAAAAGCAGAGGATCTACGACCTTGTCAGCGCCGGCAGACTGACGCGCTTCAAGGATGGCTCGCGAGTGTTGGTCTCGCGCGCCGAGCTCGACGCGCACCTGAGCGGAGTTGCCCACCAGTTGCCCACTACCCCGCGATCCCGCACGGCTAGGGGGCTGAGAGTATGAGCAGCGAACGCCTAGTCCGGCGGTCAACGAGGGCCGCTCGAGCACCCGAGCGGTACAAGCGGCCATGACTGCGAAGCGCTCACCACAGGCACGCCCGCTCAACGCGAACGCGCTACATCATGGCGCTCGCTCGGAGCGTGTCGTCAGTCGGCGGGCAGGATATGAGCAGCAACGGGTCCTGAAGCGCCTAGCCTTGCGACAGTCTGACCTCCCGCCGGCTGGTCGCTATCGCCTGCAGGAGTGGTCGCGCGCCGCCGCGCTGGTCTTCCTGATGGATGCCTGGTGCAACGAGCACGGCCTACTCGATGACGAAGGCCGCCCGCCGTCCTTTATGCCCGCCTACCTCGCCGCGCGGAACAGCGCGAGCAGGCTCTACACGAAGCTCGAGCCGTTCTTACTCGAGGCGGCGAAGGCGAAGCAAGACGCCGGCGGACTCGATCACTACCTCCGCGAGAACTATGGCGAAGGGAAGGCGAAGCCGTGAGCGCTGCTTGGAAAGCACTCGAACGTCGCGTTGCTACCGCTCTCGGCGGACGCCGTACGGGCCCGGCCGGCTCCGCCGTCTCGGACGTGGTCGGAGTGCCGTGGTCTGTTGAGTGCAAGCGCTCGAAGCGCGGCGTCCCAGAAGGGCACATGCTCGAGCAGGCCCGCTCGCAAGGCAGGCGCGAAGGCAAGCCCTGGTTGCTCATCGTCGCCCGGCACAACGACCGCGCGCCGATTGTCGTGCTTGAGTTCTCGGAGTTCCTAGACCTCGCTCGGGCGGCCGGGCGCCTCGGCGCCAGCGCTCAGGAAGAGGGCGACCATGCCGCGTGAGAACGCTGCCATGAAGGGCCGCAGGTTGCTCAGTGAAGGGCGCCTGACGCTCCGGCGCGTCGACCCTGACACCGGCTTGATCGTCGCCGTGTGCAAGGGCGACAGCGGGCCGATCTACGAACTCGGCTTCGATCATGGCGAGCCGCATTGTGACTGCGCGGCCATCGGCCGCTGTAGTCACCTGGTCGCGCTCGCGCTTGTGACCACGCCAGACGAGAGGAGCCCATCATGATACGAGCTCCCTTCGTCCGCCTGGCGCTGCTCGTGCTCTGCTCGCTCTACCTGTTTGGCCTCGTGCTCTCCGCGCGCCTGGTCGGCCCGTGGTGGGCACTCGGCATCGCTACCGGCGGCATTGTGCTGGCCTTCGCGCTCGCGATCGAACTGCCGAGCGATGAGAGAGAGACGAAGCGATGAGCGGCCAAATAGACCAAGGGAGCGTCCACCATGCCTAGCCTCTTAGAAGCGATCGACGACAAGCGTCTACTCGGCGCCGGCTTCACGCCGCACAGTCCGAAGCAGCGGGCTCTCCTCGAAGCGATCGGACGCTCTCAGACGGTCATCGCCGACGCTGGTCGACGCTTCGGCAAGAGCCGAGCCGGCGCGGTCGGCGCGCTCCATAACTTGTTGCTCGTTCCTGAGCTCGACGGGATGGTTCAGCCGGGCGAGAAACGCTACGCCATTTGTATCGCGAACAGTCAATTGCAGGCGAGGATCTTCCGAGACCATGCCCTCTCGATCGTCGAGGCGTCTCCGGCACTCCGCGCCGAGCTGGTTAACGAGACCGAAGACGAGCTGATCTTCACGGGCGACCGCATCCTGGCGAGCTTCCCCTGCAACGCGCGCAGCGTGCGCGGCTGGGCGATCAGCTATCTAGAGCTCGAAGAGTTCGCGCATTTCTACGATGAAGAGGAGGGCGGCCCGGCTGCCGCAGCGCGGATCTGGGCGGCGGCGGTTCCCTCGGTCGCGCAGTTCGGCTCGCTAGGCCGGGTGGTGGTCTGCTCAACGCCTCTCGGCGCTAGCGGTCTCTTCGCCGAGCTTTACGCGAAGGCTAAGAACGGCGAACTGCCCGGCGCCGAAGCCTTCCACGCCGCCAGCGTCGATAACCCTCTCCTCGATCCCGCGTTCCTCGAAGCGCAGCGCATCATCCTCGGCGACGACGACTATGCGCGCGAGTACGGCGCCGAGTTCCTCTCCGGTGGCGCTTCGTTCTTCGAGTCTGACCGCCTCGCCGAAGTCGTCGCCGATCGGCTCGAGCTGCCGCGCGAGGCGGGAACTGACTGGAGAGCCGCGCTCGATCCTGCTTTCAGTTCAGACCCAACCGCACTCGCGCTCGTCGGCAGAGATCCTCACGACCGGGAGCGCCTCGTCTTGGGCTGGGCGGGTCGTTGGCTTCCCCCTCGCCAGCATCGCCGGCACCGTCGCAGCCGCGAGGAAACCGAGCAGGTAACCGACGAGATCCTCGACGGCGTCGCCGCGGTGCTCGAGCGCTATGGCGTGCGCGAGTGCGTCACGGATCAACATGCGCCCGGCTTGGTCGTGTCCGAACTGGCGAAGCGAGGTATAACCGTGCGCGTCTCGGCATGGACGGCCGGCAGCCGCACTGAGATCCTCCAGGCGCTACGGGCCCGGGTCTACGCGCGCACGCTCGAGTTGTATGACCCTGATGGCGTTCCGCTCCTCGCCGAGCTCCAGCGCCTTCGCACGCGCTACCGCGCCGGCTCATCTAGCGTCGAGGTTCCGCGAGTTGGAGACAGCCACGGCGACGTCGCGCTCGCCCTGGCCGCGGCCGTGTGGGAGCACGACCGGCGCGGCTTCCCCGGTCGGCAGAGCAATAGCTGGCGGCGAGAAGAAGAAGAAGGAGAGTTTCTGATCAAGGAGGGGATGCGCTACGGCGACGTCCTCTAAGTCGTCGCGCGCCGAGCGGATCCGCGTTCGCCGGGAAGAAGCCGCCGCGCTGCGGGAGGAGGGGCGCTCGACCAGGCAAATCGCCGACGTCTTGAAAGTCTCAACTTTCACTGTCCGCGCCGATCTCCGAGCGGCTGGCGCCTGGGAGCCCACCCTCATCACCGGTCGTGATGGGAAGGCCTACCCGGCGACCGCGGACGAGCGAAAGAAGCAACGCGCAGAGAAGGACAAGGCAGAGAAGGACAAGGCAGACCGGGAGGTCGTCATCGATCCCGTCGTCGCGCGCTGCGCGTACTGCAATTTCGTAGCGCGAGGCGAAGTCGGCGAGGCTCGGCAAGCGTTCGCCAAACACGTTTGCGACCGCCCGCCACCGCCGGCGAAGTCGGCTCGATCGCGCCCGCGAGGACGCGGCTGGCGGGCCGGAAAATGACCGGCCTCCCACGTGGACGATACTCAGTTATATGAGCACTGCGGTTAAAAGAAGCACGCTTTCGACAACCGAGGCGGCCACGATGCTTGCGGTCGGGGTGGACACCGTGCAGCGCCTCGTCGATACCGGCCGCCTGCGCGGGTCGAGGTTGACGCCTCGCTCGCCCCGGCGGATCGAGCTGGCTAGCGTCCTGGAACTTGTCGCGAGCTCTCGGAGGCGGGAGCCGGTATGAGCCAGCAAGAATTCGAGATCATCGTCGATGCCCAAGGTCACGGGCGCCGCGTTCGCAAGGTTAGGAGGCTAGAAATGAAGAAAACTTCGATCGAGACCGTCGTCAACGCAGCAGTCCGCGAAGGAAGAATCGAGAATGATCAGCGCGACTTCTTCGTGCGGTTTTTCGAGAGTGAGCCGGAGTCCGCAACGGTCGTGCTCGCGATGTCCCTGCCCAATGCCGAGCGCGCAGCGCGGAACGGCGCGCCTTCAGATGCGGCGCAGCGCAGTGCGATTTACGCACTGACCGGCATCCCCGTGGAGAAGGTGCTCTGATGGCCGCCGCTACCTCTTTAAAGCTCGCCAGCGATCTCAAGAAATTCGAGAAGCGCGCACTCGAGCTGCAAGCCGAAAGCGATCGGATCGCGGCGGCCCTCGGCCAGGCCGCCGCGATCCGGGACAAAGCCGCCGACGCTGAGTTGTGCAATGATCTAGCGGCCGCTAGTCGCTCTCGCGCTGAGGCAGCGAAGCTCGAGAACAGCACCCGGGCCCGCGAGGGCGAGCTCGCGTCTCTCGTCCCGCGGCTCGAGGCGCTGATTGCTTCGACCAAATCCGACATCGAGCGCGCGATCTTCGAAGAGACACTCGCCGCACGCGACGCGAAGGCAGCGAAGACAGCGAAGCTGGCGCGGTCCATCGCCTCAGATTTGAAGGGACCACTCGCCGACGCTTCGAGACTCTCCGAGCTCCGAGCCGAGATCGACGATCTCGACACTCAAGCGCGCGAGTTGGCGAAGCCGCTCGGCGCCGAAGTTGAGCCGATCGAGGACGAGCCCGCTTTCGGCGATCCGACGGCGATCGATGTGATCGCGGTCGGCGCTCGGCAGCCGACCGCGACTGCCGTGGTCGCGGAGGAGCTGCGCGCGGCGGACGCTGCGGCTAACCGCGAGAGCTGGATCGAGACCGCCGTTCGCGACGAGGTACGCGGATTTTTCCCGCCGAAGACTTTCGACGGAAGCCGAATGCGCGGACCTATCGAGCGCCTCGACGAGGATCTCCAGCCCGAGGCGATCAAGCGCTTCGCGAGCGCGGTCAAGCGAGTGCCGGAGCAGGTTCGTCCGTCTCGCGAGCACCGCCTGGTCGAGTTGCGCGAACTCCTGACGAAACCTACCGAGGAAGTGGGCGGCGAAACCGAGGCCGAGCAGGGCGGCGATCCCTTGCCGCTGGTCGCTGCGTAGTCGACCCTCTCGCCGCCGCTGGGCTGATGTTGTGTGTAAGCCTCTCTGCCGTCCTGCCGTTTCAGGCGGTGCGATGCCCGCGCGACATGCGCGCGGCGCGTTCTGAGCCGTTTGGCGCGGTTGCAACCGACGATGGCGCGACTGACCGGATCATCCGCTCCCGCAGCCGGCAAGGCTGAGCACGCGCTGACGTGTCGGTGGCTAGTCGAAACGTGACAGCAAGAGGCGTTGTCGGCGTCGTGCTGGAAGGTGTAGCGTGTGAGGCATGCTCGACATGACCGAGCACCCTCACTTGATACCCTCCGCTCGAGCTCGGGGCCGGCGGTCATGTCGTCGCGCTCCGAGCTCGTAGCAGTAGGAGGCTGATGATGGCCACTGGCATGACGGACAACCCCGCAGTTCAAGCGATGGTCAAGCTTGAGAAGGACGAAGAAGAACGACGGCGGTCGATCTCGGGCATGCCGACCGAGGCTGAGGTAACCAAGGTCGAGGACGCGTTGCAGAGAGCTTTCGACGCGATCGAGATGATCACCTACCACGTCGAGGCCATCGCAACAAGCGACGACGGCGCCGATCTGAAGTTCCAGATCGGGCTCGATGACCTGGGGATCCTCTACGTTCTCAGCGCAAATATCCATTCGCGACTGGACGAACTCCAGAGGGAGATAGGGCGCATCGACCGTACCGCCTACTCTCTCGATTGCATTCGTCAAGAGCAGGCCGCGAGAGGGAAAGCGTAGGCCGACGCACTTGCGCGACGCGACAAAAGAAGGGCCGGGAAACCGGCCCTTCGCTTTTCGGACGAGGCCGTAGGAGCCTTTCTATCGCGCTCGGCCAGGACGCGTCGTCTTGCCCGCGTCCGCGCTCGGCGCACGGCACGCGCTCAGCCGTATCGGTTGCAACAGACGCGGGAAGTAGAGGTCGTTGCTAGGACTCGGCGAGATCGGCGACGACACGCTTCGGGCTGGAGAGGCACAGCATCGCTCCGTAGCGCGGTGCTCCTTTCGTCCCTCCCATGAGGAAGGCCGGGCAGGACGCGACGTTGCAGCCGCGAGCGCGCAGCGCCTCGAACACGGGCCGGTAGGTGATCGCGTGGACGCGATCGAGGTAGCCGATCTGACCGACGCCGTCCGCGTAGACGGCGACCGCGTGCCGGTCGTGCTTGTTGGTCGGTTCGGGGATCAGCGCCGCTCGGAACCATCTTTTCGCGCGATCCTTCTCGGCCATCTCAAGAGCGCGGCCAGACAGGTCGTCGAGGTAAGGCGTCGAGACTGTCGCGACGGCTGCGACACGCCGGAGAGCATCCTGGTGGAAGCTCTCACCGACGACGTCTACGAGGTCGCCAGCGAGGACGGTCATGGCGTCGGCTAGGTGCGGAGTTGTGCCGCCGGAGAGGCGCGAGAAGAATCCCACCCGCTTAGCCTACGCCCTGAGTTGCGGGCCGGGTGTGCCGGGGATGCCGGAAGTGTTTAAACGGTGCTGCCTCCGGTACCGTCCTCGTCATCGCCTGGGACGCGTGTCTTCGTTGCTCACGAGACGCGTCTCGCTTATCAGCGGTATTCTCCGACTGCAATGCGCGCGATCATGCTTTTAGCCGACCACGCTCAAGCCGTCGAAGGCAAGCTATATATCCACGGCGGCGGGTGGATGATCATCGCACCAGGTACGCCGTCGGCCGTCGCCATCTACGTGCGTGTTCCTTGGACTGAAACGAACACTCAACACACGTGGCACCTGGAATTACTCGACAGCGATGGGCAGGCAGTGTCTGCGACCGGTCCCGTCGGCGACCAGCCAATCGTTATCGAGGGCGGTTTCGAGGTTGGCCGCCCGGCGGGTTCTGTACTTGGGACAGACCAAGGCGTATCCCTAGCGGTGAACATCGGCCCGCTGCCACTCGCGCCCGGCGGTCGTTACGAGTGGCGTCTCTCCATCGATGGGCATCCAGATGATGACTGGAGACTGCCGTTTAGCGTGGCGCAGATGCCCGCTCAGAATCAGCCGCCGCCCGCTTCTGATTAGGCGGCGACGGGGATTCGAGTGCTCGCGTTCCCTGAGCGGTAGACGGTGCGAACCGGCTTTCCGCTGAATCGACTTGCGGCACCGATCCCAGCCGAGACCGATATCCACGCTGGTGATGCCGACCAGCGGAGGGACATCGATGAAGGTGGGAGGTCGGCCGCCAATACCGCCTCGCCGACTGGGTCTCCGTCTTCGTCGTACGAAATGAGGAGAACGTGCTCGGCCACCGCTGGGTCTCTCTGAACGATCGCTCGAAGTGCCGCTCGTGCAGCGGTCTCGTCGTCATAGCTGTTAATCGCGTTTCCGTTGCTATCAAAAAGCATGTGCGTCATTGAGAGGTCTCCTCGTCGACACTGAGGATATCGGTTGCGGCCCTCGCAAGGATGAGGGGATCCCCCCAAATAGTCAAGTGCCCTCTTTTGCCCCACTCTTCGATCGTGACTTCCATTTCACGTACGAGATGAAGCTCCGCCGTGAACTTACCTTTGCCGCGTCCGGCCCACGCGCGAACCGTATGCACACATGCCTCCCGCGTGCGAAAAGCAGAAATTCCCTCCGCGATACTAGGATCTCGCTCTTCTGCAGTCCCGGGTCGCGGAGGATTTCCAAGCGCCGCTCGGGACATGAATGACCTAACGAAATCTGGATGATCTCTGTCGTCTGTGCGAACGGCGTGGAAGGCGACGTATTCCTCTCCCTCCGCGATCCTCCGACGCTCTGGATTACCCGGTGAAGGACCGCGTCGAGGATTCATGAACTGGAATTTATCCGGTCTAGCGCGGGGATGGCGAGCCGCCGCCAGACGCTTCCGCGCAAGCCCCGGGGGCGCGGCCGAACCTCGTGAGAAGCGACTCGCCAGCCTTCACGCTACGCGAGCGAAGGCCGCTCCGCTAGACGCTCTTTCGGACAAGGCTCTTTCGGCCCCTCCGTGTTACGATCGCCTCCATGAGCGAACGACTACTCGAAGCGATCAATAAGCTTAACCCCGCTGAGGCCCATCGCGTATCCGATCGATCGATCGAACTCCTTCTCGACGAGCCTCGTAGATTGATTCGAATCACAGCTCGGGAGTCTCTCCGCGGCGATCGCGATTTCAATGCCGTCCACGAGGAAGCCTTCTATCTCGATCACGACGGCATGACCCTCACTCACTGGAAACACGCCGACTTCCCTTGGGCCGTTGGCAGCAACATCGATGATTGCCTCGCTAACGCGATTCAATTGATAGTTGCCGGCCGATCGACTAAGCGCGGCCGTCCTTAGTCTCCATCCCTAGAGCGGCGTCTCCGGCGCTCGTTCTTGTGTTTCCGAGATTCGAACCTTTGCGGGCTCGTTTAGCCCTCGTCGAGCTGCTCCAGCCGCTAGTGTCCGCCCGCGCTAGTACACAAAATCGGTATCGAGATGGTGACCAGGGAAGGGACCGGGGGAGTATCGCGCGGCGTCAATGGCTCTCCCGTCTAGCCATTCTTCGAGAACGCTCCACAGATAGTCTCGCCGTCCCCACTCGGGATCAATGGTCGTGAGTTCCCAGGCGTTGCGAAGCTCCTCAAGCGCCCTACGCGAAACCGAGCCTTCGTAGGAGCCGAGCTCTACTACGCCCACAGCCCGCCCGCACCACGTAAAGGGATGGAAGTCCTCGGTTGTGACCGGCACATGACAACCCCATTCGACGGCTGGCGGATATGCGAGGACGATGAGAGATGTGCTCAGGGCAAGGGTTGCGACTCGCAGTGCGATCGCCTCGGTCGTGTACGCCGTAAGGAATGCGCGCTGGGCCGAACCCGACGATACGTCGCCATCCCCAGGTTGGGAACACGTCGTGAGAATCCCCGCGCGGTTTAGACGTGCGAGAACAGGGGCGAGGGGCACTGTTTCCGAATCAGGGGGGCCGTCGTACCAGGGGTGATCGGCGAGACTGCCCTCAAGCCATTGGGCGGTGAGTTCGGCGCAGTCGGAAAGAGAGGCGGCGGATATCCACGGCGTCACACCTAGCACTCTAGAACGAACAGATCAAAACCGTCGTCTTGTGATCCGGGCGAGTGCGCGCCGGTTGCCCAGTTGCCCTCCCAGTTGCCCACCGGCCGGAAACGAGCGGATCGGCGTAACAGAAAGCCCCCGGTTTGCGGGGGCTTTCATATTGGGCCCGGCTGGATTCGAACCAGCGACCGTCGGATTATGAGTCCGCTGCTCTGACCAACTGAGCTACGGGCCCGCCGCCGTCAGCCTATCGTCGTCGGGCCGCCCGTGCGCAAATATTCGTCGCCCGATGACCGCAAACGTTTTCGGCCGTTTATCCAGGGCATTTAGGAACGCGCTAATCCCTCGTTGGGGTGAAACGCCGCGAGTTCCCTCGTTCGGGGGAATGCGTGTTCAAAGGAGCAGGACTACGGTCAAATATGCCCGCTTTCCCTCAAGGCATAGCAACGAGGGTTTTTGGGCTGGCGAGAAGTCTGCGGTACCGCTATCAAGCGGTATAGAAGGAGCAGTGAGCGGTGCACGAATGCGGCAGTGCCCTCTGGGGATCGGGGACGCGAGGAGGACGTTAGTCCTCCCGGCAAGCCCGATCTCTTTTTCGTCCGAATCAAGCTCCCGGGGCTCCCCCTCCCGGGAGCTTGACTTTTAACCGCACGAGTCTGGCGGCTTGCCTCGGATTGGAGCGGTGACGATCCGTTCTCACCGGCGCGGATGAACGTGCTCGTGACGATTCTCTTCGTCAGACGAGCACCTTCCGGGCCTATCGATAGTCCTCCCAAAGCGACGAACCGCGGGTGCGGCTCTTCCTAGCCTCGGCATCTGCGTAACAGCAACCGGTCGGCTGCTCTGAGCGCGGCGGTAGAATTAAAGGTGATGAGTGAGATCGGAACCATGCGCGTGAAGAGTGGCCTCGCCGAGATGCTCAAGGGCGGGGTGATCATGGACGTCACCACAGCCGAGCAGGCGAAGATCGCCGAGGACGCGGGCGCCTGCGCGGTGATGGCGCTGGAGCGCGTGCCGGCTGACATTCGCGCCCAGGGTGGAGTCGCTCGCATGGCCGACCCGACCAAGATCCGCGAGATCCAGAAGGCCGTGACCATCCCGGCCATGGCCAAGGCTCGCATCGGTCACTTCGCCGAGGCGCAGATCCTGCAGGCGCTCGAGGTGGACTACATCGACGAGTCCGAGGTGTTGACCCCGGCTGACGAGGAGCACCACATCGATAAGTGGCAGTTCACGGTGCCCTTCGTCTGCGGCGCCCGCAACCTGGGCGAGGCGCTGCGGCGAATCGCTGAGGGCGCCGCGATGATCCGCACCAAGGGCGAGGCCGGTACCGGCGACATCGTCAACGCCGTCCGCCACATGCGCGCGGTCTACGGCGGCATCCGCCGCCTCGGCTCGCTGCGCGAGGAGGAGCTCTACGCCGAGGCCAAGAACCTGGGCGCCCCGGTCGAGCTGGCCAAGTGGGTGGCCGAGAACGGCAAGCTACCCGTGGTCACCTTCACCGCAGGGGGTATCGCCACTCCGGCCGATGCCTCGCTCTGTATGCAGCTCGGCGCCGACGGCGTCTTCGTCGGATCGGGCGTCTTCAAGTCGAGCGATCCGGCCGTGCGCGCCAAGGCGATCGTCGAGGCGACCACGCACTACCAGGATCCCGAAGTGCTCGCGCGCGTCTCGCAAGGGCTGGGCGAGGCGATGGCCTCGATCTCGACCGCCGGCCTCGACGAGAGCCAGCTGCTCGAGACTCGCGGCTGGTAGCTACCGACGGTTTTCGGCCTGCGCCTGGGTTGGCGCGCGAGCCGCCGCGTCTTCCAGAGCGGCGCTGATAACGAGCGCTCCGCCGTTTGGCCGCACTCGGCGGCGTGATGCCGATTCGGCACGAAATCGGCGCATTCTCTGCGCTTTTTCGGGCTACCGTTTCACGACCCCGCGGGTGGGTGGATACGGGCGGGGGGCGGCGCAACGTGGTGCCGTTCAACACTACGTCGACGGGTCTTCATTCCGCTCGGCGCTCTCGGGGGAGGGCGGCGGAACGTGGCGCCGGAACAAGGTGAAGCGCACTCCGCCCTCGGCGCCTTCTCGCTCGCGGCTCCTCTTCTAGATGGCCATAGTGTCCGCTTCCGGAAGAGGGAGTGTCTCGCTGCGGCTGAGTCGAGCCGCTCAAACGCTGGCGGTCGTGCCGGACACATACAGGGCGAGGACCGTTCCAGAGCGAGTACCCAAACTCGGTGAGGAGGGCATACATCGATGGCGATAGAGGAAGAACGCAGACTGAGGTTCGATGCCTTGTTCAAGGAGAACGTCGCCGGCGTCGCCTCGTACTGCGGCTGGCGATCGCGCTCGTCGGGCGACGAGCAGGACGCCGTCGCCGAAGTGTTCCTCACGGCGTGGCGGCGTCTGGACGACGTGCCCGACGGCGAGGCCGCTCGACCGTGGCTCTACGCAACCGCGCGGCGTGTCATGGCCAATCAGGTACGGGCGAATGCTCGTCGGGCCAAGCTCCACGAAAAGCTCAGCGCGGTGCCGGTTGCCGAGAGCGATGGCGAGCCGAACGCCGGCGATCCCCTCGCCGAGCTGGTGTACGAGGTGCTCAGCTGCTTGAAGCCGCTCGACCGGGAGGTACTGCTCCTGGCCGAGTGGGAGGGACTAAGCCCGACCGAGATAGCCATTGTCATGCGCTGCCCGATCGTGACCGCGAGAGGGAGGCTGCACCGCGCCAGGCGCCGCTTCCGCGCGGCCTACGACGAGTCGCAAGCGCAGAGCGACGCATCCGAAGCCCGGCGGCAGTTGCCAGGCGGTGGCGCAGCCCATCTCATCCAGCCGTCGCGGCAGATCGCGAGCGAACGATGACCGGCAGAGAACGGACTCGAACAGACCGAACGCCGTTCCCCTCCTTGCGAGGGGCCGATTCCGGAAGGAGAACATCCATGCCATCCAGTGAGAGCCTCGAGGACCTGCGGCGGGCCAACCCCTGTAACCAGCCCGGCTTCGCCGAGCTCGTCGATGAGTACGAGCCGCTGAAAGCGCAGATCGTGGCGACGCCGGTCGCCGCGCCGCGCAGATCCAAGCCGCGGCGCCTTCCGCGCAGGCGGTTGATCAGGCGGTTGATCGGCGTCTCGATGGCCGGGGCCGCGCTGACGGTCGCCGCCATGCTCGGCGGCGTCTTCCTGAGTGGCGGCTCGACCGATAGCGCCTACGCAGCAGCCCAGAAGGCCGTCGCCGTCACCTCCGCGAACGCTGTCGACTCCGGCACCATCGTCACCCGGCTCTCCCGTGACGGCGCCACCGTCGCGACCGAGACGACCAGCTGGAACGGAAGCGACATTTCTCTGAAGAACGTCTTCGACACCGCCAGCGAGCTACGTCTGGTCGGCCAGGACTCCTACGAGCTGCGCTCAGACGGTCGCTGGACCCACTACGACGCGAGCGCTCTAGGCCTGCCCGCCTTTCTGAAGGAGATGCTCGCCTCGGCCCGTGTCGACGTGGCGGGAACGACCGTGCGCAACATCATCGACGCGACGAGCGGTCTCGAGCAGACCGAGAATGCGGATGGCTCGACCACCTACAGCGGTACCGCCAACGCAGACGCCAGCATCGGCAGCGCGATAGTCGCGATCGACCCGACCGACGGCTCGGTGCTGGCTTTTCTGGCGCTCGTCACGCGCGCAATCCGACCGATCGCCAATGCGAAGGACCGATCAACCGTGGTTTCCGTACAGCTGACGGTCGGAAGCGATGGCTTGATCAGCAGCCTGCGCGTGAGCTTCCAGTCCGACGGCAAGTCCTGGGCGCAAACCAGCGACTACAGCGAGCTCGGCAGCACCGCGGCGATCACCGCGCCGGACGCGGGCACGGTCGTTGAGGGCAAGCTCGTGAAAGCTCACGCCCCGGCCGCCGACCCGAGCGCGGCTACCAAGACAGGCTGATCGCGGCCGAGCGCGCCTGATCGTCGAAGGTACAATCTCGAGTCCCCGGCTCTCGTCCTCGCCGACGGGGGCCGGGGATTCGAGAATTCGTCCCTACCAATCGATCTGCTTCTTTTCCTTGAAGAAGCCGCCGGTCGGGCCGACGTCGGGAAGAGTCGCGGCCCAGACGATCGTCTCGGCGCCCTCCGCGGTGGTTAGCCGAGCCGCCTGTCCGCCCATGTCGGTCTTGACCCAGCCCGGATCTACCGAGTTGACGAGGATGTTCATTCCTCGCAGCTCGTCGGCGAGGACGCGGGTGAGCGCGTTGAGCGCGGTCTTGGAGAGGCGGTAGCCGGGTGAGCCGCCGTTCATCTCGGCCAGCTGCGCCATGCCGCTGGAGACGTTGACGATGCGGCCGTAGCCGTGACGCTGCATGATCGGCACGATCTGCTGGCAGATGCGGTAGGGACCGAGCGTGTTGACCTCGAAGCCGAGGGAAACGAGCTCGGCCGGGACGTGTAGGGCGCTCGTCTCGGGGTGAGCGCGATCGGGCGCGATGGCCGCGTTGTTGACGAGTGCGTCCACTCGCTCGAGCTCGGCTAGGCGATCGATGTCCTTTTCGCTGGTGACGTCGAGCTTCAGCGCCGTTACGCTCAGCCCTTCGCCGCAAAGAGTGCGTTCGGCCTCTTCGCCTCTGGCGAGATCCCGTGCGCCGAGCAGCACTTCGTAGCCGAGGCGCCCGAGCTGGCGGCAGACCTCGAAGCCGATACCGCGGGTTCCTCCGGTCACGAGCGCAACGGGCATACCGAAAACAGTAGTCCCAACCGGGCGCCCGGTGAAGCCCGGAATCTAGACTGGGTGTATGGATAGGCCTCTTCGTATCGGCGTCCTTGCCGTGCAGGGAAACTTCCGCGAGCACCTGGCCGTGCTCGGGCGGCTCGGCGTTGAGGCGAGCGAGGTGCGAAAACCGCACCAGCTCGACGGGCTCGACGGGCTGATCATCCCCGGCGGCGAGTCCACCGCGATCGGCAAGCTGGTGCGCGCCTACGAGCTCGAGCCGGCGATCCGCGCTTTCGAAGGCGCCATCTTCGGCACCTGCGCCGGCATGATCCTGCTCGCCCGGGATGCCGTCGACGGCTTGCCCGGCCAGCCGCTGCTCGGCTTGACCGACATCGTCGTTCGCCGCAACGCCTACGGGCGTCAGGTGCGCTCGTTCGAGACCGACCTCGAGTTGGCGGGCGAGAGTAGGCCGCTGCGCGCCGTCTTCATCCGAGCGCCATGGATCGAGAGCGCCGGTCCAGCCGTTGAGATTCTCGCCGAGCACGAAGGCCGGCCCGTACTGGCGCGCGAAGGTCGTATCCTTGTCGCGGCGTTCCATCCCGAGCTCACCGACGACACGCGCGTCCACGAGCTCTTCTGTGAGGTCGTACGGGAGGCAGCGAGTGTCCGGACATAGCAAATGGTCGTCGATCAAGCACAAGAAAGGCGCCGCCGACGCCAAGCGCGGCAAGCTCTTCTCCAAGCTCTCGCGTGCGATCATCGTCGCGGCCAAGGAAGGCGGCGGTGACCCCGACGGCAACCTCGCGCTCCAGAGCGCGATCGAGAAGGCGCGCTCCTACTCGATGCCGAAGGACAACATCGAGCGAGCGGTCGCGAAAGGCGCGGGCGAAGGCGCCGGCGGGCAAGCCTTCGAGACCATCATTTACGAGGGCTACGGAGCGGGCGGTGTGGCGATCATCGCCGAGACCCTTACCGACAACCGCAACCGCACCGCCTCCGACGTGCGCCACACCTTCTCCAAGCACGGCGGCAACCTCGGTACCGACGGCTCGGTGGCCTGGATGTTCGAGCGACGCGGGGTCGTGCTCGTACCGGCCGACGGAGTGGACGAGGACGCCCTGATGCTGGCCGCCGCCGACGGCGGAGCGGACGACGTCTCCGGCGACGGCTCCAACTTCGAGGTCACGAGCACGCCCGAGGCACTACGCGAAGTGCGCCAGGCGATCGAAGCAGCCGGTTTCACGATCGAATCGGCCGAGCTGACGATGCTGCCCAAGACGACCGTTGAGCTGACGGAAGAGTCCGCCGCCCGCACGGTGGTCAAGCTGGTTGAGGCGCTCGAAGATCTCGACGACGTGCAGGACGTCTTCGCCAACTTCGACATCCCCGAGCGACTGCTCGAGGCGGTCGCCTCCTAGGAGGCGATTCGCCGGTCGCCAGGCCGCGACGCCAGAACGAATCAAGGCGCCGCTCGGAGTTCCCTCTTCCCCTGGCTACGCTTCCTCGGTTCTCGTGATCGGGCGAATGTTTTCCGCCCGGAGCGGCGCGGCAGCATGGAGCAGTTTCCAGCGGTTTCCGGCGCTGACTAATAGTGCGCACTCGACTGAACGTGCGTAGACCTCCGACTTGTACTACCGTAAGTACAGCGCTTGCGGTTAAAGGGCGGGTCTGGACGCTGGGGGGTGTTCGGGCCCGTCCCCTTTTATTTTTAAGCGGTCGCAGCACCGTCCGGCAGGCCGCCTACAGTCTCGACGTGAAGGTTCTCGGCATCGACCCCGGTACGGCTGCATGCGGGTACGGCATCGTCCAAGGAAGCGGAAACAGCCTTCAGGCTCTCGACCACGGTTGGTGGCGAACGTCGCCCGGCACGCGGCTGGAAATCCGCTTGCGGATTCTCTTCGAAGGAGTGAGCGAGCTGATTGTCCGAGAGCGACCCGATGCCGTTGCGCTCGAAGAGTCCTACGTCGGCGCCGACGCCCGCATCGCGCTCTCTGTCGGGCAGGCGCGCGGCGCCGTGCTCGTCGCCGCCGCACTGGCCGACATTGAGTGCTTCGAGTACGCGCCGGCGCGGGTCAAGCAGGTGACCTGCGGCAATGGGCGCGCCGACAAGGCTCAGATACAACGGATGGTGAAGGCGATCCTGCACCTGAAGGAGATCCCGACTCCTGATCACGCCGCCGATGCTCTTGCTGTTGCAATCTGCCATGCGCTGGCGCCGCCGCTCGAAAGGCTGGCGGGATGATCGCGCGGCTGCGCGGAAAGCCGCTGGGGCACGGGGCGGAGGGGTTGCTGCTGGACGTGAACGGAGTCGGCTACCTCGTGCACGCAACTCCGCGCGCCCTGGCTAAGGCCGATGGCGTCGAGGCGACGGTCGAGACCTACCTGCACGTGCGCGAGGATGCGCTCTCGCTGTATGGCTTCGCCGACGCCGAGGAGCGCGAGCTCTTTATCCAGCTCCTTTCGGTCTCGGGGATTGGGCCCAAGGTGGCGCTGGCGATCGTGTCGGGCTCGGCGCCGGCCGAGCTCAGGCGTGCGATCGCCCGCGAGGACACGGCCCGCTTCCAGGCCATCCCCGGCATCGGCAAGAAGACCGCGCAGCGGGTGGTGCTGGAGTTGAAAGAGAAGCTGGCCGGAAGCGAGCTGGTGCCGTCCGGTAATGCGGGCTCCGACGCGCACCTGGTCGCGCGCGAGGCGCTGGTCGAGCTTGGCTACTCGTTGGTCGAGGCCGAGCAGGCGCTGGCCCAGATCGATCCCGAGCTGCCACCCGAGGAGCGCGTGCGTCTGGCGCTGAGAGCGGCTTAGCGGTGTGAGATGAGCGAGACCTTTCTGACACCCACGATCAAGCCCGAAGACGACGACATCGAGCGCTCGCTGCGTCCGCGCAACCTGGGCGAGTTCGTCGGCCAGGAGCGGATCAAGGAGCCGCTCGACATCGCCTTGCAGGCGGCGCGGGGGAGGGAGGAGGCGCTCGACCACGTTCTCTTCGTCGGCCCGCCGGGGCTGGGCAAGACCTCGCTTGCCTTCATCGTGCGCGCCGAGCTCGGAACCGGCATCCGCTGTATTGCTGGCCCGGCACTGGAGCGCAAGGGCGACATGGCGGCGATCCTCACCAGCTTGGAGGCGCGCGACGTCCTCTTCATCGACGAGATCCACCGCCTCAACCACGCGGTAGAAGAGATCCTCTACCCGGCGCTCGAGGACTTCCGCCTCGACATCATCGTTGGGCAGGGGCCGGCGGCTCGCACGCTGACGCTTGATCTGCCGCACTTCACGCTTGTCGGCGCGACCACGCGCACCGGTCTGCTGACGACGCCCCTACGCGATCGCTTCGGCATGACCTTCCGGCTCGACTACTACGAAGCCGACGATCTGGCCACGATCGTGCGCCGCTCGGCGCGTATTCTCGGCGTCGAGATCGAGCCCGAGGCGTCGAGCGAGATCGCCGCCCGCTCGCGCGGTACGCCGCGTATCGCCAATCGCATCCTGCGGCGCGTTCGCGATGTAGCTGAGGTGCGCCATCAAGGAGTTGTCACCACGGCGATCGCAAGCGAAGCGCTGGAGCTTCTGGAGGTCGACGAGGTCGGGCTCGAGCACACCGACCGCGAGCTCTTGCGGGCGATCGTCGAGCGCTTCGACGGCGGGCCGGTGGGGCTCTCGACGCTGGCGGTCGCACTCGGCGAGGAGCCCGACACGATCGAAGACGTCTACGAGCCCTATTTGCTCCAGCTCGGCTTCATCCAGCGCACTAACCGCGGGCGCATCGTCACCAAGGCTGGACTGGCACACATCGGTGCTCCGGCTTCGGGAGAGGGAAAGAGTCTGTTCTAGCTCCCGGGTTCTCGTCCTGTATGAGCTCGAGAAGGCACTATTCTGAGCCGCGTGAGCCTGCGTCAGCTAGTCCCGGCGATGACAATGGTTGGCTGCCTGCTTCTCCCGGGCGCCGGTATCGGCGCCGGCGCCCGCGCTTCGGGTAACCCGTTTACCGGCGCCAGGCTCTTCGTCGATCCGAGCTCGAATGCGTCGCGGCAGGTCGCCGAGTGGCGGACATCTCGGCCCGAGGATGCGCAGCAGATGAAGAAGATCGCCTCGACTTCGCAAGCCGATTGGTTCACGGGCGGATCCGGGCGGGCGCTCAGGCAGCAGGTTGCGGCGCGCACACGGCAGATCGTCAAGGCCGGAGCGTTGCCTGTGTTCGTGCTCTACGACATTCCCAGGCGTGACTGCGGCGCCTACTCGGCCGGCGGAGCGAAAACCGGCGCTGCCTATAGGCGCTGGATAGACGGCTTCGCAACGGCGATCGGGAAACGAAAAGCCGTCGTGGTGCTCGAGCCCGATGCGTTACCGGGTCTGGACTGCCTCTCGAAGCCGGCTCGGACCACGCGCTACGCTCTGATTCATTACGCGGTCGACCGGCTCGCGCGTAATCCGCGCGCGGTGCTCTACCTCGACGCTGGTAACTCGGCCTGGCAGCCGCCGTCCGTGATGGCACAGAGGCTGCGTAAAGGCGGAGTCGCCCGGGCGCGCGGCTTCGCGCTCAACGTCTCCAACTACCAGACCACCAAGGCGAGCATCGCCTACGGAAACCGGCTCGCGCGCCTGCTCGGGCGCAAGCACTTCATCGTCGATACGAGCCGGAACGGCCTCGGTCGCTGGAGCGGCTCCGAGTACTGGTGCAACCCGCCCGGTCGTGCGCTCGGGCTGCGGCCGACCGCTCACACCGCCTCCCGGCTCGCTGACGCCTATCTCTGGATCAAGCTCCCCGGCGAGTCGGACGGCACCTGCAAGGGCGGGCCGTCCGCGGGCACATGGTGGCCGGAGTACGCGCTCGGTCTGGCCGAGCGCGCGAGCTAGTAGCTCGGTCATCACACCCGTCCCGGGGGAAACGCGCTGCCGCTCTTCGACACGATCCGTATCCACGCCGAGGCGCTTGTGAAGCTCGCACTCGCTCGAGCGAGCTTTCTGCCTCAATCGCCGTAGCGCAGCTCGCGCCACGACGGCACCGGCGCCAGCTCGAGCAATGTTCGGTCGCCGTCGGGGTCGCGGTAACCGAACTCGGCCTGATCGTCATCCCAAGCGACCTCGAGCAGACCTTGCTTGACGCGGTGGTCGAGCCAAGCGCCGCGGAAGACGAGTTTGTGCAGCCAGTAGACGAGCGATTCCCCATGTACGAGCGAGATCCGTTCCCAATTCTCGATCAAGTAGTGGCCGAGGTCGCTGCGGGGCTCGGAGATCTGTCCGATTGGGCTGGCTACCAACTCGACCAAGTCGGCTGTCTCATCTTCTCCCAGATTGTTTCCGCTCACAAGCTCTAGCCGCACGGCGGCCGCGATCACGCGCTCCTCGAAGTCGCTGCTGCCAAAGGAGAAGCGGTAGTCGAGGAACTCGACGACGTAGTCGTTGCCGGAGCGGTAGTTGGGTTGCCTGGCCACGTCGCCAGGATAGCCCCGAAGTGGTCGCTGAATTGCGATCAAACCAGCTGCCCGACCTTTAGGAGTTCTTTACCGACGGGTTCTACGGTGAGCACCGAGAGCAGGCGAAGATCAACGGCGTGACCTGACGTACGGATCCTCGCCACAACAGAAACCGCGACTTACCGCAGTACCTCCAAAGCGGAACAAAAGGCCGGACGGAGCCCAACCCGGAGGGCTCCGTCCGGTTCATTTTCTCGCTTCTTTCCTCTCGCACGCGAACGACGTCGAACGATTCGACCCCCGAACGCCGTCGCCGAGTCCGTGCCGCTGCCATGGCAAGGTGGACGAAGCCCGGGTTGGGCGTACTCCGTCCGGCCTCGGGCCTAGCGTTCTCTTTCCATGCAACAGGGAAGCTGGACGCTTGAGGCGGTCGATGCGCGTGACGTGCGCGAGCTTGCGCGCGAGCTGGAGCTAAGCGAGCTCACCGCTTCGGTGCTCGTTCGCCGCGGCCTTGCAGATAGCGAGCGAGCGCGCGCGTTTCTCGCCGCCGAGGCGCCCGGTCACGATCCCTTCGCGCTCGGCGACATGGCCGAGGCCGTGCAGCGAATCCGCGCCGCAGTAGCGGCTGGCAAGAAGATCTGCGTACACGGCGACTACGACGTCGACGGGGTTGCGGCGACGGCGCTTGCCGTGCACCTGCTGCGGGAGCTCGGCGCCGAGGTGAGCTGGGTCCTGCCGAGCCGCTTCGACGAAGGCTACGGGCTGACTCCGGGGATGCTCGAGCGGCTCGCGGGTGACGGTTGCTCACTCGTTCTCACGGTCGACTGCGGTATCACGGCGATCGAAGAGGTGGCCAAAGCCGCCGAGCTGGGGTTGGAGGTGATCGTCACCGACCATCACCGGCCGGGGGAGCGGTTGCCCGATTGCCCGATCGTAGCGCCGCGCCCGTCGAGTTATCCCTTCGCCGGGCTCTGCGGAACCGGCGTTGTCTACAAGCTGGGCGAGGCGCTGTTCGGCGCCGATTCGGAGTTCCTCCGTAACCAGCTCGATCTCGTCTGCCTCGCCACCGTCGCCGACGTCGTGCCACTTCTCGATGAGAATCGCTGGCTCGTCACGGCCGGATTACGAAACCTCGGTCGGACGCCTAGGCCGGGGCTGCGCGCTCTCATGCGCTCGGCGGGCGTCGATCCGGCGACCATCGATACAGGCCAGATCGGCTTCCGTTTGGCGCCTCGTATAAACGCCGCCGGTCGGCTCGGTCATCCGGGGCTGGCGCTCGAGCTTCTGCTCGGCGAGGACGAGCAAGAGGCGGCTCGACAGACGCGGAAGCTCGAAGAGTTGAACCGCGAGCGCCAGGCGGTCGAGGACGGGATTCAGCGCGAGGCAATTCAGGAGGTCGAGTCCTGGCCCGAGTCGAAGCGGCAACGGCGCGCCTACGTGATCGCCCGCGAGGATTGGCACGAGGGCGTGATCGGCATTGTCGCCTCGCGGCTGGTGGAGCGCTTCTCGCGTCCGGTCGTGCTCGTCGCCGGCTCGGACGGCGACTGGAAGGGATCGGGTCGCTCGATCCCGGCCTTCGACCTGCACGGCGGCATCGTCGCCTGCTCGGGCTTGCTCGAGCGATTCGGCGGTCACCGCGCCGCGGCCGGGTTTTCGATTCGGCCCGAGCACCTCGAAGAGTTCAGTGAGGCCTTCATGGCTCATGCCACCGAGGCGCTGCACGACGCCGATCTCGTGTCTGTCACGAAAGTCGACGCGATCGTGCCGCCGCAGACCAAACTGACGCTCGATCTCTGCCACGAGCTCGAGCGCCTGGCGCCCTTCGGTCTCGGCAATCCGGGCGTGCTCCTACTCGCTCCCGGCTGCGAGCTGAGCGATCTATCCAGCTGCGGCGAAGGCAAGCACCTGCGCTTCCGCGTGCGCCTGGACGGCTGTGACGCGGGTAGCGCCATCGCCTTCGGAATCGGGTCGCAACTCGACCGCTACCGGCGCGTCGGCCGCTACGACCTCGCCTTCCGGCTGGAGGAGAATCGCTGGAACGGCACCGTCACGCCGCAGCTACAGGTCAGGCGGATCTTCGACGAATCAACGCGCTACGAAGCGCTCCGCGACCGGCTCGCCGCCAGTTGGCGCGCCGGAGAGGAGAACTGGGACGAGCAGACGCGCGCGATCTTCGCCGAGGCAGGGCTGCTCGACGAAAGCGCCGGCCGCCGCAACCTGCTCGAGTCGGAGACGTTCCGGGCTCTCCTCGCCGAGGACGAGCCGGTCGTCGCCGCGGCTTAGAGCCTATTCCGCTAGGGCTGCACGCCCGACGCTGCCGATCCGCGGCGCCAGCGCCCGCAGGGCTGCTCTCCGCACTACCAGTGCGCCTTCACAACCCTGCGGCCACTGGCACCCACGGCTTGACCCCCTCGGTCGCACATCTCTACCGGAATAGGCTCTTGGGGCGAGAGGTCAGACTCGGCTCTTGCCGAGATCCAGCGCCAGCTCGAGCTCGTCGCGAATGGGGATGTCGTTGAGGCCGAGCTCCGGAATCTCCGGCTTGATCCGGCGCGACTTCTCGACCGCACCCCGGCGCAGAGCGGTCAGGGCAAAACCGCGGCGCTGGTAGAAGCCGAGCGCGCGCACGTTGTCGTTGGTAGTGATGACCGAAAGCTTGCGGCAACCCTGCCTCCAGGCCGCGTTCGCTACCGCCGCGACAAGAGCTGAGCCGACGCCGATCTGCTCGCGCATGCTGTCGAGTGTGACCAACTCGCTCTCGGCGCCGCGCGTCTCGTAGGTTGCCAGGCCCACCGGCTCGCCGTCGACTTCGGCCACGAAGCCTTCGAGCAAGCTCGCGTCTCGCGCTTTGCCGTGGGTGACGACGAGCTCGCTACCCCAGCGCTCCCGCATCAGCTCGATCGCCCAGGGGCGGTCGTTCTCTGCGAGCGTGCGGACAGAGACGCTCATGGCTCGCGATTCTACTTCCATCGAGCCGTCGTTCGATCCGCGCGCCGCTGGCAATGCGGCGCCGGAGCGTGACAAACCGTTAAGAACGCCGGCCTCGCCCGATAGCGGAGCATTTTCCTCTCGAAACTGCCGAGCACCCGAGGATCGTTCTCGCTTTTTCGGGGCGTCGCTGGCGGTGCGAGCCCGGAGAGGACAGTGTCGACGCACACGGCCTCGGAGAGGATCGTGCCGCCAGCGGCGTCAGGCGGTTCCTGCGAGCCGGTCGCGCCCGGCCGGTAGGAGCCGCCGGCCGAGAAAGCGAGAGGGTGTAGGCGCCGGCGCTTGCGCCGACAATACACTTAGATGATGAGCGTTCTGGATGCGCTTCAGCGGCACGAGCACCTCGTAGAGGAGCTGCTCGCCGAGGTGGCCGCCTACAACCCGAATGTCGACCGGGATCTGATTCACCGTGCCTTCGAGTTCGCCGCCAAGGCGCACGACGGCCAGCAACGCCGTTCGGGTGAGGAGTTCATCAACCATCCCTTCGGCGCCGCCAAGATCTGCGCCGAGCTCCGGCTCGACGAGCAGACGGTTGCGGCGGCGCTCCTGCACGACGTGGTCGAGGACACCGGCGTCTCGGTCGCCGAGCTAAGGGACGAGTTCGGCGAGGAGATCGCGCGCCTGGTCGAGGGTGTGACCAAGCTGACCCGGATCCAGTTCCAGAGCCGCGAGCAAGCCCAGGCGGAGAACTACCGCAAGATGGTCGTGGCGATGGCGAGCGACATGCGCGTCATCCTGATCAAGCTCGCCGACCGCCTGCACAACATGCGCACGATCGAGTACCTGGGCAAGCAGAAGCAGGTGCAGAAGGCACGCGAGACGCTCGAGATCTATGCGCCGTTGGCACACCGGCTTGGTATCCACACGCTCAAGTGGGAGCTCGAGGATCTCGCCTTCCAGGTTCTGCATCCCCGCAAGTACTCCGAGATCAAGGCCATGGTCAACGAGCAGCGCTCCGATCGCGAGGCGCACGTGCGTGAGGCCTCCGCCCTGCTCAAGGCCGAGCTCGACAAGCTCGATATCCCCGCGGACATCTCCGGTCGGCCCAAGCACTTCTACTCGATCTACGACAAGATGGCCCGCAAGGGAAAAGAGTTCAACGAGATCTACGACCTGACGGCGATGCGAGTGATCGTCGAGCGCAAGAGCGAGGAGGGCACCCGCGACTGCTACGGCGCTCTCGGCCTGATCCATTCGCTTTGGAAGCCGATGCCCGGGCGCTTCAAGGACTACGTCGCCATGGCCAAGGCGAACCGCTACCGCTCGCTGCACACGACTGTGATCGGGCCGGAGGGCAGGCCGCTCGAGATCCAGGTCAGAACGCGCGAGATGCACGAGGAGGCGGAGCTCGGAATCGCCGCCCACTGGCTCTACAAGCGCCAGCGCTCGGCCAAGGTGCAGGAAGAGGAGTGGCTGGCCTGGGTCAAGCAGCTGGTGGATTCCCACACCACAGCCGAGGGCGCCGACTCGGGCGAGTTCATGCGCACCTTCCGCAGCGACCTCTTTGTCGACGAGGTCTACGTTTTCACGCCCAAGGGCGAGGTGAAGACGCTGCCGGCCGGCTCGACTCCGATCGACTTCGCCTATGCGGTGCACACCGACATCGGTCACCGCACCGTCGGCGCCAAGGTGAACGGGCGCATCGTTCCCTTGCACTACCGGCTCTCGAACGGCGACTTCGTCGAGATCCTCACCTCGCGCTCGCCGCGCGGGCCCTCACGCGACTGGCTTTCGTTGGCCGTCTCCTCGCGCGCCCGTAACAAGATCCGCCACTGGCTGAGCTCGCAAACCCGCGGCGAGACCGAGCAAAAGGGCCGCGAATCGCTGGAACACGCACTCAAGGCGCAGAACCTTCCCTACCGCAAGCTGGCCGGCTCCTCGCTGCTCGCTCAGGTCATCCGCGAGATGGGGTTCAAGAAAGCCGACGACTTCTACCTTGCACTCGGCTCGGGCAAGGTGCCGCCGAGCCAGGTCGTGAATAAGGTCATCCAGCGGCTCAAGATCGACGAGGCGATTCCCGAGCAGACACTGCCGGCCCGCACGCACACCAGAAGGGCTGTTGCCTCCGACAACCTCGGCATCCGCGTTCAGGGCTTTAACGACGAGAGCGTGCTCCTACGCCTGGCCAAGTGCTGCAACCCCGTGCCGGGCGACAAGATCGTCGGCTACATCTCGATGGGCAAGGGCATCACCATCCACCGCGACGACTGCCCGAACGTGAAGGCGCTCCGGCGCAACCCCGAGCGCTTCACTCGGGTCGATTGGGACGGCGGCACGACGCACTGCTTCCGCGTTCAGATCGCCGTCTCGGCCTGGGACCGGCCGCGCCTGCTCGAGGATGTCGCTCGCACCTTCGCCGAGCACGGCGCCAACATCGTCTCCTACGGCGGGACGGTCGAGGATCAACTGGCCAAGAACTGGTACACGGCCGAGCTCGGCGACGTGAAGTCGCTGAAGACGCTCCTGAACGCGCTGCACAACGTGGACGCGGTCTTCGACGTCTACCGCGTGACGCCGTCGTAGCGGATTGCCCGCGGCCGTTTCGGGTTTATGAGCGGATGATCGCCAGCACTTCGTCGCGCTTCTCTTCCATCAACTCCAGAGAGAGAGCCTCGAGGTTGAGGCGGAGCAGCGGCTCGGTGTTCGAGGGGCGGACGTTGAAGTGCCAGTCGTCGGCTTCGACGGAGAGCCCGTCCAGGTGGGTGACCTTGCCCTGGGCCGAGAAGTGCTCCTCCAACTCTTTCAGCTTGGCGGCCACGTCGGAGACGCGGGTGTTCAGCTCGCCGGTGATGAAGTAGTGCTCGCGGTAGGGGCGGAGCGTCTCTGACAGCGGCTTTCCCGTCTTCGACACGTACTCGAGCATGAGCAGGCAGGGGATGATCCCCGAGTCGGCTTTGGAGAAGTCTCGGAAGTAGTAGTGACCCGAGACCTCGCCCCCGAAGACGGCGCCCGTCTCGCGCATGCGGTGCTTGATGAAGGCGTGCCCTACGCGATTGATCAACGCCACGCCACCGGCCTTCTCGATCGTGTTCGGCACCGCCCAACTCGCGCGCACGTCGTAGATGATCTTGGCGCCCGGTTCCTTGGCCAGAAAAGTCTCGGCGAAGAGCGCGGTGACGAAATCGCCGGGCACGAACTCGCCCGTCTCGTCCACGAAAAAGCAGCGGTCGGCGTCGCCGTCGAAGGCGATGCCGAGGTCGGCCTTCTCCTCCTTGACCTTGGCGACGATGAACTCGCGATTCTCGGGTAGAAGCGGGTTGGGCTCGTGGTTGGGGAAGCTACCGTCGGGCTCGAAGTAGCAGCGCACCGCGTCGATCTGCGGCAGGCGTTCGAGGATTGGCTCGAGCATGCGCCCGCCCATCCCGTTGGCCGCATCGACGACGACGCGCAGTGGCTTGACGGCGCCCGGGTCGATGAAAGAGAGCACGCGCTCGACGAACGCCGGCCAGATGTCCTTTTTCTCGACGCTGCCCTTACGCGCGACCTCGCCGAAACCGGCCAGGGCGCGATCACGTACCTGGGGCAGACCCGAGTCACCTCCCACCGGCAGGGCGCCCGCGCGCACGATCTTGAAGCCTGTGTACTCCTTCGGATTGTGCGAGGCGGTGCAGGTGATGCCGCCGTCCAGCTCGAGCGAACCGACCGCGAAGTAGAGCATCTCGGTGCCGATCTGCCCGATGTCGAGCACCTCGGCGCCGCCGTCGGTCGCCCCCTCGGTCAGCGCGGCGACCATCTGTAGGCCCGACACTCGCATGTCGCGCCCGATGGCAATGCGCTTGGGCTCGAACTCCTCGACGTAGGCGCGCCCGATCGCGTAGGCGCCCTCCTCGTCGACCTCCGTCGGGTAGATCCCGCGCACGTCGTAGGCCTTGAAGACATTAGGCTCAAGCATGAGTTGGATGCTAGCGGCAGTCGGCTACTCGCTAGAGGTTCTTCGGCAGTCGGTCTTCCTGCCGACGCTGGCCGCATCGCCGTAGCCGCTGCCTCGAAGCGCGAGCGAGAGGGACGCGAGGATGGCCGAGGTCTTCTCGCAGAAGCTCCTTCGGGCGAGGGAATGGCGTTACTAGCCAACTTGCGCCTCTGTCTGCGACGGTTGTTGCCCGGAATTCGATCAGGCGCTCGATCGCATTTCTGCTCTCGAGCTCGCGCAAGCGTCGTCCGGCGCTGCTCGTAGGCTTAAGCCCGTGGAGAGGGCGCCTTCCAGGATCGAGCTGCTCGAGTTGGACATCGATACCAGGCTCTCGGATCTGTGGAAGGAGACGCTCGAGATCGAGGAGTGGAATCTCGAGGTCGTCGCGGCCTTTATACGCGCCGCCTATGGCAAGGGCTACTGCGATGCCCTGACCGAGGATGACCCCGGGCGACTCTGCGCCGATCACGGCTACCGAGTGCCCGACCGCCGCGCGGCCTGACTTCGCTCGGCACTTGCAGCGTGCGCCCGGCTTTGCTCACCGCTCGACCCATAGGAGGCAGAGAGGGGAGTTTGAGCCCTGTTGCCGAAAGATCGACCCGATGATTCGGCGTATCGCGTTCGTTGTTATCTGCCTGCTCTTGCTCGCGACCTCCGCTGCCGCGCAACCGGGCGGAGACAAGCTTTCGCAGCTACAGGGGAAGGTCGACCAGGCGATTAAGCGCGAAGGCGTTCTCACCTCGAGTATCGCCTCAATGAACGTGCGTATTCACTCCCTGCGGGGTAGCGTCGCAACCGCCGAGTCGAGGCTGGCGCGGCTGCAAGTCGAAATTGATACGCACGAGCAACGCCTGAACAGAGTAAGAGCGGCTTATGAGCAACAGTCGCTCCTGCTCGAGCTCGCTCAAAGACAGTACGCCTACGCCCAGCACCAACTCGCGCGGCGCCTCGTAAGCGTCTACGAAAGCGATCAACCAGATACGCTCGCTGTCGTACTCGCTTCGGAGAGCATCTCGAGCATCATCGATCGGCTCGAGTATCTGAGCGTCCTCTCGGCCCGCGATCGGCATGTGGCGGCGCAGGCGGTGAGAGTCAAGGCCCGCTGGACGGCGATTCGCAAGCGTACGCACCGCCTGCTCGTTCGCGTCGATACCGAGACTCACGTGGTAGTGCTTCGGGCCTCACGCGTGCTCGAGACTCGTGATCGTTTGAGCTCGGTCCGCGAGCGGCTGGGAACAGAGCGGAAAACGCGACAGAAGACGCTTGCAGGCGTTCGCGAGTCGAAGGAGAAGTGGCTGGCCGACATCTCAGCGCTCCAGGCCGGGAGCGCTGAGATAGCCGCCCGCCTTCGCAGCGGCGGCTCCCATTCCAGCGCGACGCCCTCGGCCGCAGGACTGATCTGGCCGGTTCAGGGCGTGCTCACCAGTCCGTTCGGCATGCGCTGGGGGCGAATACACGAGGGCATCGACATAGGAGCTTCCGAAGGAACGCCGATCTACGCCGCTGCGGGGGGAGCGGTGATCTACGCGGGCTGGGAAGGCGGCTATGGCAACCTGACCGTAATCGACCACGGCAACGGGCTCGCGACGGCCTACGGGCACCAGTCGCAGCTCGCGGTCTCGAGCGGGCAAACGGTGTCTCGCGGCCAGACGATCGGCTACGTGGGTTCGACCGGGCACTCCACCGGTCCGCACCTGCATTTCGAGGTACGAGTCAACGGTGTGCCGAATGATCCGCTGGCTTACCTGTCGTGAGATAGATGTCAGGGAGGTTGCGGAAGCGCTCGTCGATGTCGAAGCCGTAGCCGACGAAGAGCTCATCCGGGACGGTGAAACCCACGTAGCGAACCGGTAGGTCGTCGACCAAGCGCCGGTAGGGGCGGTCGAAGAGCGTGGCGATGGCGATCGACGCCGGTGCGCGCAGCGCCAGCACTCGTGTCAGGTAGTTGAGCGTAAGCCCGGTGTCGACGACATCCTCGACGAGGATCAGGTCGCGGTTCGTGATATCACCGTCGAGATCTTTGAGTAGACGGATTCGCTGGTGCCCGCCGCTCGCCGCCGAGGCGAAGCCGGCCAGCTCGACGAAATCGATCATGTGGGGGATGGGTAGCGCGCGAGAGAGATCGACGAGGAAGATCGCACTCGCCTTGAGCGGCGCCACCAGAATTGGCTCCCTATCCGCGTAGTCGTGCGCGATCTCGGCTCCGAGCTCGTGTACGCGGCCGGCGATCTCCTCCCGTCGTAGGTAGATTTCGCCGATGCTCGAGCTCTCAGCCATCGTCCCTCGCTCCTCTATCCCGACATCCTCTCCGATTCGGGCCCGTGCTGGGGCGCCGGCTCTCGAGAATCTGTCTAAAGGGGAAGCGCGCCGCCGTCACTCGAAGGGCGCTTCAGGAGGCCAGATCGAGGCGGTAGCGCTCGGCCAGTCGCTGAACGTCGCGCCGGTAGAAGAGCTTGACGCGGACTCCCGGATAGAGCTCTCGCAGCTTGCGCAGCTTGCGGTTCTTGCGCGTCACGAGCGACTGCTTCATGACCGTGATCTCCAGGTAGAGATCCTGCTCGGGGAGGTAGAAGTCGGGTGTGAACGCCTCGCTGACACGGCCTTCATCGTCCCGCGCGAGCACGAAAGAGGTGGGCTCGTACTCCCAAGGAATTCGGTAATAGTCGAGAATGCGCGCGCATTCGACTTCTGCTTGGTTCGCGAACCTAGGGGTTTTCGAACCGCGATCTGCCTGGAAACCGGCGCTTTCGAAGCCCATCTATAAGCAAGGGTAGCAACAGGATCGGACGCTTCTGCACGCCACCAGGACGGATGCCCGAGCGAAGCGGAATTTTCCTGAACCGCTCGCGCGGCATACACTTCGGCCATGCCGGGCCCGAGCGACGGTCGCGTTTTCAGAATCGCCCAGATCTCGGATCTGCACTGCGGCGGACCACACTTCGTGCCCAACTTGCTCGAGCGGGCCGTCTCGGAGGTCAACGACTTGGCGCCCGACGTCGTCGTCTGCTCGGGCGATCTGACCACCTTCGGCTTCAAGGGCGAGTACGCGCAGGCGCGGGCTTACCTCGACCGGATCGATTGTCCGAACCTAGTCGTCATCCCGGGCAACCACGATGCGCGCAACGTCGGCTACGTTCATTTCGAGCAACTCTTCGGTGAGCGGAGCTCGGTGCTGCACATCGGCCGGGTCAGTATCGTCGCCGTCGATTCGACGGTTCCCGACCTCGATTACGGGCAAATCGGGCGAGGTCGCTACCGCTGGATCGAGGAGCAGTTCGCGCGCCCCGCCTCGCTACGCATCTTCGTACTCCACCACCATCTGTTGCCCGTGCCGGGCACCGGCAGGGAGCGCAACGTGGTAAACGACGCCGGCGACGCGCTCGAGTGTCTGCAGAGGGCCGGGGTCAATCTCGTCTTGGCTGGCCACAAGCACGTTCCCTACGCCTGGAAGCTCGAGAACCTCTTCGTCGTCAACGCGGGCACGGTCTCTTCGCTACGCCTGCGTGGGAACACGAGACCCTGTTACAACGTGATCGAGGTCAGCGGGACGAAGATCGAGGTCGATCGCAGGTATCCCTTCCACGGAACCGAGCGCATCATCGAGTTCGAGACCGACACGCTCGAGTTCCGCAAGTACACCGCCTCGATCGAAGACGAGGTGACCACGCGCCTATGATCGCGCTCGCGCTGATCGACGGCGAGCACTATCCACCTGTTGTGCGCGACGCGCTGAATGCTCTGCCCTACGAGTTCGCCTGCTGCGTCAACATGGGCGGAGGGGAGAAGCTTCGCTCGCCGGGAGAGCGGGGCGAAGCGCTCTACGGCGTTCCACTCGCCGCTTCGATCGAGCAGGGCGTCGAGACCTACTCGCCCGAGATCGTCGTCGATCTCTCCGACGAGCCGGTTTTGGGGCCGCGCGAGCGGCTGGCTGCCGCGAGTCGTGTGCTGGCGCTCGGCTTGCCGTATGCGGGCGCGGATTTCCGTTTCGATCCGCCCGCGCTCGAGCCCTTCCCGCTTCCCAGCCTGAGTGTGATCGGGACCGGCAAGCGGGTGGGGAAGACGGCTCTGGCGATACAGCTCGCTCGCGTTTGCGCGCGGCATATCGACATCGTGGTCGTGGCGATGGGACGGGGCGGTCCGCCCGAGCCCGAGCTGCGCGAGACCCCGCCGAGCGTCGAGGAGCTGCTCGAGCTTGCGCGCTCAGGACAGCACGCGGCGTCGGATTATCTGGAGGACGCTCTTCTCGGCGAGATCGTCAGCGTTGGGGCGCGGCGCTGTGGCGGCGGCCTGGCCGGGGCAGTCGGCTATTCGAATGTGGCCCAGGCCGCCGAGATGGCGCTCGAGCGCCATCCCGACCTGGTTGTCTTCGAAGGCAGCGGCGCTGCTCTGCCACCGATCGCGAGCGACCGGCGTGTGCTCGTCGTGAGCGCTCATCAGGACGCGGAGCTGGCCTGCGGCTATCTGAACGCTTACCGCATCCTCGTCTCCGACCTGCTCGTACTGAGCTTCGCCGAGCCCGGTAGGCGGCTCGACCAGCTTCGGCGCGCGATCGCTGCGCTGCGACCGGATCTGCCGGTGATTGCCACATCGATGCGCCCGCGCCCGCTCGTTCCGGTGGCCGGGAAGAAGGTGGCGTTTTTCACCACGGCCCCGAAAGCGGCTCTTCGTCCGCTCGGTGAGCATCTCGAGCGCGCTCACGGCGCCGAGGTGGTTCACGTCTCGGGAAACCTCGCTCGCCGCCGGGAACTGGCCAGCGAGCTGGCGCAGATCGACGCCGAGCTTTTCCTGGTCGAGCTGAAAGCGGCCGCGGTCGACGTCGTGATCGAGGAAGCGGTGGCGCGTGGCTGCGAGGTTGGTCTTGTCGACAACGAGCTGGTGCCACTGGAGGGCCAGGCCGATCTCGAGCACGCGCTTCTCGAGCTGGCGCAGCAGGCGCGAGCGAAGGAGCCCGTCGGATGACCCAGCACCGCCACAATCCGTTTCCACTGGGCGACGAGAGCCTGCCCTACTCGAAGGGTTTGATGGCGCGAGCACTGATCGCCGTCGGGGTCGGCGGCGTGCGGGCCTATGAGCTGGCGCGGCAGGTGGAGATCGACCTGGCCAGGCGAGACGAGCGGGTCGTCGAGCTCGAGCGCCTGCACGAGCTGGCGATCGAGATACTAGGTCCCGTTGAGGGTCACGAAGCGGTCGATCGTCTGCGCCGCTATCGCGATCTCGATCAGCTCGATATGCCCGTGATCGTGCTCATTGGCGGCGCCACCGGCACCGGCAAGACGACGATCGCCGCCGAGGTCGCACACCGGCTCGGCATCACTCGCCTCTCCTCGACCGACTTCATCCGCCAGACAATGCGCGCCTTCTTCGCCGAGGAGTTCATGCCCACGATTCACTACTCCAGCTTCAAGGCCTGGGAAGCACTGCCGGAGGCCGAGCGCGAAGAGGGCGATCCGCTCACGCGAGGCTTCCTCCAGCAAACCAAGAACGTGCTCGTGGGCGTGCGCGCCTCGATCGAGCGCGCGCTCGAAGAGGGTTGGTCGATGGTGCTCGAGGGCGTGCATCTGGTGCCGGGAATGCTGTCGCTCGAGATCGAGAGAGCACTCGTCGTCCAGTGCCTGCTCGTGGTCTACAACGAGGAGGTTCACGCCTCGAACTTCTTCGTGCGCGACCTCGCCACCGAGGGTGTGCGCCCGGTCGAGAAGTATCTTCAAAACCTCGGCGAGATTCGTCAGGTGCAAGACTTCCTACTCAAGCGCGCTCGCAAATCGGGTGTTCCGGTGATAGAGAATGAGAACGTCGATCGCACCGTCGGAGGGGTGATCGAGCTCGTGCTTGAGGGTGCTGAGCGCGTACAAGAGGTGAAATGAGCACGTCGAAGACACCGAAACGGAAGAAGCAGGCTCCTGTCGTCGAGTCGTCCGGCGCAATCTGCAGCTGCGCCCACTACGCGCGGGCTACCGAGGCGGCTGCTCTTGCCAGCGCTCGCTGGTTAGGTCGAGCCGACCGCGAGGGAGCCGAGGGCGCCGCCTTCGCCGCGATGCGGAACGCCCTTTCCGGACTTCCGATCGATGGGCGCATCGTCGTTGGCGCGGCCGACGAGGGAGCGCTCGCTGCAGGGCAACAGATAGGCGCCGGCGGCACGCCGGTCGACCTGGCTCTCGATCCGCTCGAGGGACGCGAGGTGGTGGCCCGGGGAGGCTCGGGTGCCATGTCGATGATCGCCGTTGGTGAGCCGGGCGCGTTCGTGACCTTGCCCGACATGTACATGCGGCGGATGGCTGTCGGGCCGCGGGCTTACGGCCGGATCGATCTGCGCAAGCCCGTCGGCGAGAACATCGCAGCGATCGCCAAGGCCTTCGGGCGCAACGCCAACGACATCACCACGATCGTGCTCGACCGGCCGCGTCATCACGATCTGATCGACGAGATCAGGCAGGCAGGCTCGCGCATCAAGTTGATTCCCGACGGCGACGTGACAGCGTCGATCTCGGCGGCGATCCGCGGTACCAACGACCACCTGGCAATCGGTATCGGCGGTACGCGCCAAGCCGTGCTGACCGCGGCGGCCCTTCGCTGCCTCGGTGGCGAGCTCCAGGCTCAGCTCTGGCCGGTCTCGAGGCGCGAGATCGAGCAAGCACTGGCGACCGGCATCGATGACATCGAGCGCATCTTCACCACCATCGACCTGGTGCCGGGCGAGATCATCTTCACCGCCACCGGCGTCTCGGGCGGCGACCTTCTGCGGGGCGTTCGTTTTCTCGCCGACAGTGCGCGTACTCATACGCTCGTCATGTGCACTCGCTGCAACTGGGTGCGCTTCATCGACAGCATTCACTTCTTCGCCAGCGAGCGCCGTGAAGAGGTGCGCCTGCTCGGTAGCGCCTAAGAGCCTCCACTAGGTCTGTACGCCCGACGCGGCCGATCCGCGGCGCCAGCGACCGTAGGGCTGCTCTCCGCACTACCAGTGCGCCTTCACAACCCTGCGGCCACTGGCATCCACGGCTTGACCCCCTCGGTCGCACATCCCTACCGGAATGGACTCTAAGCCCGAGCCGGCGAGGCGTCCGCTGCTCGCCTAGGCCGAACGGCAGTAGTGGCTCGATGTCTACACTGAGCCGGTGCTCACCGTCGAGGATGTCACCGAAGCTCTACGCCAAGTATTCGACCCGGAGCTAGGGCTCGATATCGTCGAGCTCGGTCTCCTCTATGACGTTCAGATCGTGGGAGACGCGGTAACGGTCATCTACAGCCTGACCTCGATCGGCTGCCCGGCCGGCCCACTCCTCCACGAGCAGATCCTGGAAGCGACGCGCGAGCTACCGGGGGTCGAGAGGGTGGAGTTGCAGTTGACCTGGGATCCTCCATGGACGCCGGAACGGATGTCTGAGGACGCCAAGCTCCTGCTCGGTTTCGGTTACTGAGGCGCCGTCTGCTCAAGCTTGCGCCGCCGAGCCATGTCTCGGTGCCAGACACCATCACCAGGAAAAGCCAAGTTGGCCGGCTCGTGTCAGTCACAATGTCTGCGTGGAAATAGCTTCGCTCCGTGATATCGCTCGGGCGTTGGGGCTGGACGCTGTCGGCGCGGCACCGGCTCAGCCTTACGAGCGCGCCGAGCGGGTGATCAGCGAGCGCCGGGCGGACGGGCTGTTCGCGGACATGAGTTTCACGGTCGCACGTCCCGAGATCTCCTGCCATCCCGAGCGCCTGCTCGAGGGGGCTCGCAGCGTTGTCTCCGCGGCGCTCGTCTACTACGCGCCCGGGCCCGAGCCGAGTATGGGGGAGGGGCGCCTCGCGCGTCATGCCTGGCGCGATTACTACGCCGAGCTCCGGCTCAAGCTCGAGGCACTGGGCAGGCGCATCGGCGGCGCCTATCGCGTTCTAGTCGACTCGAGCGAGCACATAGATCGCGAGGCGGCCGTGCGCGCCGGCATCGGCTTCTTCGGCAAGAACGGGCTCGTGATCGCTCCGCGGCTCGGTTCTTGGGTCGTACTCGGTACGCTCGTGAGCGAAGTCGCGATCGAATCAGGGGAGCTGCTCGAGCGTGACTGTGGTTCCTGCAAGTTGTGCATCGACGCCTGCCCGACCGGTGCGCTCGTGCAGGAAGGGGTGCTCGATGCGCGCCTGTGCCTGTCGTACTGGACGCAGGCGCGCACCGCGATGCCCGAGCCTATGCGCGAGAAAATGGGCGCGAGCGTGTACGGCTGCGATATCTGTCAGCAGGTTTGTCCCTGGAACCGAGGCGTCGAGAAGCGCAGGGGAAAATCGACGTTCCAAGCGGGCGAGTCGCTCATCTCGCTCGAGGACTGGCTGACCGCCGGCGACCGGGAGCTATTGGCGCGCTACCAACGGCTCTACGTCCCGCGCCGGGACCCCCGCTTCATGCGCCGTAACGCCATAGTCGCGCTGGCGAGCGCCGGCACAAGAGAGCACGAGCCGTTGCTCGAGCGCTACGCCCATGGCCGAGACGAGCTGCTGGTCGGGCATGCCCGCTGGGCTCTGAGTCACCTACGCGCGCGCTTCGATCGCTAAGAGCTGGTTTCGATTGACGACCCGCCGAGCGCGGCCAGGCGGTGGAGTGCTTCATTTGAAACCAGCTCTACGAAGCGACCGGCTCTAGTGCATCCCGGCGAAGGTGGCGGCCAATTCGCGCGCTCTGGTGGCGATGAGAACGCGCAGGTCACCCGGCTCGAGCACAACCGCTTCGCCACGGTACGAGAGGATCTCTCCCGTCAGCCATTCTGGACTTCCGACCGCCGTCTCGGCCAGGGCGGACCCATCGATGAGCTCGCTCGCGCCGCCTCGCTCCAGGCGCCAGCGGGCCACTATCGGCGAGTACCAGACACGCGCTTGCCGCGCGTCGCGGAGTCCACGCGGCTCGAATCCGGGCCGCTGCTCGAAGTGCTCGCCGGTGAGCTTTGCAGTGCGCATGCGGTCGAGGCGGAAGCTGCGCTCGCCGCCGGTGGTGCGATCCCAGGTGTGCACGTACCAGTAGGGCAGTTTTCGCTCGAGTGCGTAGGGCTCGGCCAACCGCCGCGAAGACAGCTCGTCACCTTCCTTCAAGTACTCGAGCTCTACCAGCTCGCGTAAGCGAATGCCTTCGGCCAAGCGGGCGACCAGATCCTCCTCGACTTCGCTCACCTGCGGCTCGGGTGTCTGTTGGAGCTCGAACTGCCCGAAGGTTTCTTCGAGCTTCTTCCGCACCCGCTCGAGCGGCGTGTGTGCGTCGGCGGCGATCATCGGGCCGACGAACTCGAGCGCGAGTCGGATCGCGCGCGCTTCGAGCGGCGTCAGGCGAGGCGGTGCGCGGAAGGTGTCGCCGAAGAGCTCCTTGTCGATGTGCACCGTGTCGCCGTCGAGCTCCGCGTAGACGGTGTAGCAGCCACCGCCGAAGTTCACGAGGTTGAGCATCGACAGATGCTCCTCGAGCTCGTCGAGCGGTATGCGCAGGTTCTTCACGATCTCGTTGGCGGGGATTTCCGTCTCGTTTTCCTCACCACAGGCGGTCAGGAGGTAGGCGAGCAAAGCCTGCAGAAGAGCGAAGCGCTCAGGAGCGACCGGGCCGGAGGGGTGATCGGCCGCCTGCGCGCCACTTGCCGCTTCGTCGCGCTCCTGCGCGGGCTCCAACGGCGCGGAGGAGTGGCGCTCCCCGACCAGCCGGAGCGCGGCTGTCACCTCCTCATGCAACCCCGCCGGCTCTAGCGGTACCGCGCGCCCGTCTTGACGTAGAACCCAGGCCGCGAGCTGGCCGAGCGAGGAGTACGCCGTCGTGAAAATCCCTTCTTCGACGCGACCAGCGCTTCCGTAAGCTCGCTCGACCCACCAAGCGGTCTCGCGCCCGACGCGGATCTGGGCCTCGCCCACAAGCGGCCCGATCTGCCAGGGAGGCCGTCCGCGGTACTTGCCGATGTCGAAGTCGGGTGGGATGCGGAAGTCGCGCTCCTTGCGGGTGGCGAAGCGAATGTCCGAGCGGATGCGCGAGACGCGGAAGGTGCGCATCGCCTCGCGCTCGAGGTCGTAGGCGATCACGTACCACAGTCCGTTGTCGGAGAGCAGCCCGTAGGGGTTGACGGTGCGCTCGAAGAGCTCGTCGCGCGAGATCGACCAGTAGTCGAACCGGACCGTGCGCTGCTTGGAAATGGCCGCCTCGAGCTTGCCCAGCCGTCCGGGCGTCTCGGGTGTGTAGTCGGGATCGAGCACCTCGACGCGGACGGCCGTTGCAGTCGGCGGCTCGCTGAAGCCGGGGCGGCCCAGGGCTAGGTTCTGCAGCGCCAGCCTGAAAGGCTCGGCGTAGGCGAACTTCCCTTCGAGCAGGTAGAGAGAGGTTTGCAGCGCGGCCAACTCATCGTCGGTCAGCTCGAGAGGCGGCAAGAAGTACTGCTCGGAGCGAAGCGTGTAGAGCTCCTCTCCGGTGAACTCGTCTCTCTGCGAGCGAAGCGGCACACCGAGCGAGGTGAGCTCGGAGCGATCGGCGTAGTAGCGCCGGGCGAAGGCCTCGTCGGACATCTCCGAGTAACCCTCGACGTTGGACTTCACGTCGCGGGCCGTGACCGGGCGGTGCTCCGCCATCAAAAAGGCAACTAGCGAGAGCTGACGGATCAGCTTGTCGGCGTCGTGAGACATCGCCCTACGAGCTTACCGTGAGCGGTTATCGAACGTGGCGAGCGCGTCTGCTCGTTGCCCGGCGGCGATCATCATCCCAAGAATGGGCAAGTCGAAAGCGGGGCGAGAGTCGCCCGAGCCTCCGCCCGAAGGCAAGATCTGGTTGTCAGGCCGCGACCTTGGCCCGCTCGAGGTGCTGATGAGACGGGCAATAATCACGGTCGGGAAGTGGCGTTCGCTGACAGGCCTTGCCCTTGCGGGTCGTAGCCTTGCAGCGTGCAATTCCACCGTCGAGGGCGCCGGCTTCGATCTGCTTCTGAATAAACTCGCCAGCCGCGCCGATACCCTTCTGTACTGCCCAACCGACCTGAGCCTGCACGGTGATCGGGTAGTAACGCCGGATATCTTGGAAGAGGGCGCGATCGGGCTTGGCGAAGTAGTGCGGATCGGTGGCCAAGCGAACCATCGTCTGTTCACAAGCGGTAAGGACGGATCGCCTGAACTCGAGCTGCTGCTCGGGACGGGCATAGGGATCGATGAGATCCTTGATCGAGCGGTAGATCGCTCGCGAGTACTGATACATGCAGCTCACAAGCTGCGTGCGTTGCTCATCCATTGCGAATCGAATGTTCTCCTCTGATTCGGAGCGAGGCGCCACGCCAGGCGGCGAACTGGCCAAAGCCCAACTCGGCTTCCGCGGCGCGCCCAGTAGTTTAGCCGGTTTTTCGTACTGTGACAAGAAAAACGCTAGGACCGGTGAAGGTTTAGCCGGTAGGGAGGCGTGGATCGGCCGCATCGGACGTGCGTTCCTAGCGCGTTAGCGCTGAGTTCAGGAGGCGACGCGCGGCGCGTACGCCGAGTTGAAACCGGCTCGTTGCGCGGCTGAGAGGTGTTTCAACGCTTCGCTTTGGCTCTCGTATACGCCGCTGAAGATGACGAAGTAGCCGGGGTGCAGGCTGGAGAAGTCCGATGAGTCGAGAACGCCGACGTCATCGAGGAGGCCGGAGTGCAGCGCCTCGAGTGCCTTCTGGCGCGCGGCCGCCTTACCGCCCGAGATCGGTAACGAGGCGAGCACGATCGTGTAGGCCGAGGGACCTGGCCAGTCGATCAGACCCGTAGAGTGGATCGGCGAAGAGGGAGTCGTGCTGGTCGTACCGGTGCGCGTCGCCGTCCCGGCTCCCGTGCGTTTGGTGCCAGTCGTCTCGTTGCCCGTGGTCGTCTGGATGGTCTCGGTCGTAGGCGCGATCGTCGGTTGCCGAATGCTTGGCCCGAGCACCTGCAGGGTGCTCGTCTTCTTGCCCGGCACGGCCAAGATTGCGAAGACCGAAGCCAGAATCGCGATGGTCAAGGTAATCAAGATCGGCCAGCCCCAGTCTCGGTCGGCGAACGGGAGAGCGTGTCGCCAGCGCTCGGCGAGGTTGGCGCTCCCGGTCTCGACGAGGCGTCTGCCGCAAACGAGGCAGTACTCCTGAAAGGGCTCAACAACTGCGCCGCAGTCCGGGCAAACGCCTCTCGCTTCCGAAGGAGCGTCCTCGCTCCGGGGCTCCCCCTCGGCGGAGGTCAATTCTCTCCGTCCCCGCCTCGTTCGGCTGCGTTTCCGGCCTCGGCCGGCGGAGCGTGCTCGATCGTTTGCTCGTTTTTATCGTTAGAGCCTTCGACGCGGTCGGCGGTCGCTCCACAGCTCGCGCAGAAGCTGGCGCCGACGGCGAGTGGCTGCAGGCAGCGCGCGCACACCTCGCCTGCGGCGGCGAGCTCGGTCGGCCGTCCGCAGTTGGCGCAGAAGCGAGCTCCGAAGAGCAGAGGGGCGCCGCAGGCGCACTGTGGCCCGGGCGTCGCTCGTCTGGAGTTCGTGCGCATCAGGATGGCCTCGAGCTCGTGGATGCGGTTCTCGATCCCCATCGCCTGGGCGCAGTGCTCCACGATCAGGTCCTCGCGGAACTGATCGCGCCGATACATCTCGAGCATGAGACCGCCGAGGTCGCGTATGCGGCGCTCGCGCTCGCGCATCAGCGCTCGGCGCTCACGGCGAACGCGCGAGAGATTGGCCACCGGCGGTCGAGGGGGGCGCGCCTTCTTGCTCTTACCGAAGCGGCGCTGTTGCTTGGCGTCCACCTGCTCCTCCTGCTGAGGTTCCTCGACAGGCGCATCGCTTGGCGCCGGCTCTTCCGGCGTGATCTCGGCGGGCGGCGACTCGGCCGCCGGAACCTCAACGGCGGCTTGCTCGTCGTTCGGTGGCTGCAACAGAAACTCCGGCTCGGAGTCTGTGGATGGATCGGCATCGCGGGAGCGACGCATACGTTTGAACAGCGATCGGCACGCCATCTCGAACGGCGCGAGTCTAGCGCAGCGGTCTTGTCTCGGGACGGTGGCATGCTTTCGGGATGAGCAGGTCTTCCCGGATCTTGTTCGTTGAGGACGACGAGGCGGTCAGGAATGCTCTCGCCCTCGAGCTGCGCGCCGGCGGTTACCTTGTGCAGGCTCAAGCCGACGGGAGCTCGCTGGCGGAGATCGTCGAGAGCTTCCGCCCGGATATCGCCATCCTCGACGTGATGCTGCCCGGGCGGAGTGGCTTCGAGCTTGCTCGCGAGCTTCGCAACAAGAGCGACCTGCCGATTCTCTTTCTCACAGCCAAGGATGCGGTCAGCTCTCGTCTGGCCGGCTTCTCGGCGGGGGGGCGACGACTATGTGATCAAGCCGGTGGTGGTAGAGGAGTTGTTGGCACGCCTGCGAGCTCTGCTCAGGCGCAGCGGTCGCCTAGAGGCGGAAGTTGCTCGAGGTCGGAGATCTGATACTCGACGAGCCAGCCCGCGTTGTCAGGCGTGGTGGCGTGACGCTTGAGCTCACCCCGATCGAGTTCCAGCTACTTGCCTTCTTGATGAGAAACCGCGGCGTCGTGCTTTCGAGACTGCAGATATCGAGCCAGGTTCGGGGTTATGAGGAGCACGATCCGAACCTTGTGCCAGTGCATATGGACAACCTTCGCCGTAAGTTGGAGGCGGATGGTCCGCGATTGATTCACACAGTTCGCGGCCACGGTTACGTTCTACGCGTATGAAAAGCGAGGATCCGAAAGGCACCAAGACGGCGTCGCTCAGATGGCGGCTGACCCTGGTCAGCCTCGTCATGGCGCTGGTGGCGCTGGTGGCGCTGGACGCGGCGATCTACATCGGTCTGCACCAGCGCTACTACAGCGACCTGCGAGCGAACCTGGAGGCGGTCGTGGCTAATGCGCGCGATTACGCCCCGGGCGACAAGAAAGATCCGCAGGTGACTGCGAACAGGCTCTCTCGCTCGAACGTGGTCGCGGTTGTCTATCAAACCGGCAAGTATCCGGTCGTCGGCAAGCTGAGCGAATCTGAGCCGTCAACACTTCCCCCTCTGGAAGGTCATCCGATCAACCCGGACGCGGCCTGGGCGGACTTCATAAGCGCAGTCACCTCCGAGCCGGATCTGATCTGGCAGTTGAAGAACCCAATCACCAGCTTGAGCACCGTTCCCGTTCTCTTCGTTGCCAGCAAGGCACCGGTAGAGGCGTCTCTCTGGCGCTTGCTGGTCGCGGAGCTGATCGGCACCCTGCTCGCGCTCGCGCTCGCTGTGTTCATCGTCGGTGTCGCAATCAAGCTGACACTGCGCCCACTCGATCGCATGGCGACGGTCGCCGGTCGCATCACCGCCGGCGACATCGGTCAGCGTCTCCGGCCGAGCAAAGCCTCGACAGAGCTGGGCAAACTCGCAACCGCCCTCGACGCGATGCTCGAGTCGTTGGCCGAATCGCTCACCTCGGAGCGCCGTGCTCATGAGCAGGCGTCTCGTTCGGAGGAACGCATGCGCGACTTCCTCTCTGACGCCTCGCACGAGCTGCGGACGCCCATCGCCGGCCTGCAGTGGAGCGCCGAGGCGCTTCTTCGCCACGGGCATCGGCGTGAGCGCCGGGAGCAGCTCTCGTTCGAGATCGCCAAGCAGGCTCGCCGCGCTTCGCAGCTCGTCGCCGACCTACTTGCGATGGCGCGACTCGATCAGGGATTGAAACTCGAGCGCAAGCCCTTCGATCTCACTGAGCTGGCGGGGGAGGAGATCGAGCGCGTTCGCCAGCAGGAGCCGAGGCTCGAGCTAAGGCTTGCGAGCGAGAACGGCTGCCCGCTGGTCGCGGACGCCGATCGCGTTCGCCAGGTGATCGCGAACCTGATCGACAACGCCCGCAAGGCGATGGGCGGAGAGGGAGAGATCGATGTCTCCCGTCGCCGCAACGGGAAGTTCGCCGAGCTCGAGGTCCGTGACTCGGGGCCCGGAGTGCCCGAAGGCGAGAGGGAGCGCATCTTCGAGCGCTTCGTTCGTCTCGACGACGCGCGGCACGGTTCCAAGTACGGGTATGGAAGCGGTCTTGGGCTGGCGATCGCGCGTGGCATCGCCGAGGCGCATGGCGGCAACCTGGTCTGCGCCGAGAGTGCCGCCGGCGCCCGCTTCGTGCTCGAGCTCCCGCTCAGCGGGCGAGCAAGACGGCGCGAGCCGGCCCGGGAGGCGCGAGCCTATTAGAGCTGGTTTCGAATGAAGCACTCCACCGCCTGGCCGCGCTCGGCGGCGCGCTGCGTTGTCCTCAGTCGCGCCCGTATCTCTCTCGATACGAACGCTCCCTGCTTTTAGAGCTCGGCTGGAAACAGAGAACCACCGGCTGAGCACGATCTCGCGGCACGAGGACGTCGTCCTCGGTCGCATCAGTATCTCTCACCGATACGAATGCTCCCTGCGTCCTAGTCTCGCACCACGATCTCGCACTCATCCGGCGCCCCTCCGTCCCCAGCCGAGCTCCCTAGCCTCGCATCCATCGATCGCACCCAGTCGGCGGGTCGTCAATTGAAACCAGCTCTTAGAGTCCTCAACCAGTAGAAAGCCCCGGCGGTCGCTGGGGCTTTCGTACTAAGTGAGTCTGCGGAATCGCTACTTGCGCAGGGTCGTCCCCGTCGAGCGCAGGTCTTCGCAGGCTTCAACGACGCGGGTGGCCATCGAGGTCTCGCCGGCCTTCATGTACGAGCGCGGGTCGTAGACCTTCTTGACCCCGACGTCGCCATCGACCTTGAGCACGCCGTCGTAGTTCTTGAACATGTGATCGGCGATCGCGCGGGTCAGCGCGTACTGGGTGTCGGTGTCGACGTTCATCTTGACGACGCCGTAGTCGAGCGTCTCGCGGATCTCCTCGAGCGCCGAGCCCGAGCCGCCGTGGAAGACGAGCAGGAAGCGGCCGTCTTCTCCGTACTTCTTCTCCACCGCCGCCTGGCCGTCGCGCAGGATCGTCGGCTTGAGCACTACGTTGCCGGGCTTGTAGACGCCGTGCACGTTGCCGAAGGTGGCCGCAAACAGGTAGCGGCCCTTCTCGCCGGTGCCGAGTGCATCGGCGACGGCGAGCATGTCCTCGGGAGTCGTGTAGAGCTTCTCGCGCCCGATGTTCTCGTTGTTTACGCCGTCCTCCTCGCCGCCGACGACGCCCGCCTCGACTTCGAGGATGATGTCGAGCTCGGCGCACTCAGCCAGAAGCTCTTTGGCGACGCGCATGTTCTCGGCCAGGGGCAGCGGCGAGCCGTCGAACATGTGGCTCTGGAAGAGCGGTCCCTTGCCCGCGGCGACGCGCTCGCGCGAGGCGACTAGGAGCGGCTTGAGGAAGGTGTCGACCTTCTCGGGATGGCAGTGGTCGGTGTGCAGGGCGATGTTGACCGGGCAGCGCTCGCCGACGATGTGGGCATACTCGGCTAGAGCAATGGCGCCCAGGACGCCGTCCTTCACGGTCGCGCCGGAGGCGAACTCGCCGCCACCGGTCGAGACCTGCACGATGCCGTCGGATTTAGCCTCAGCGAATCCGCGCAGGGCGGCGTTGAGGGACTCCGAGGAGGAGACGTTGATCGCCGGGTAGGCGAACTTGCCGGCTCTGGCGGCGTCGAGCATCTGCGCGTAGGTCTTGGGATCAACGATGGGCATTGCAACCTCTCAATCAGTTCGTTTCGGGCAAGTGAAAAAACTAAAGAGGTAAATACCGAAATTAGCCGGCGTCTGCGTCGGTTGAGGGACTTAGGGCCTATCTCGCTAGGTCTGCACGCCCGATGCGGCCGCCCCGCCGCGCCAGCGGCCGCCCAGACCGCTTGACGCACTACCAGTGCGCTTCACGGCCCGTCTGACCCCTGGCATCCACGGCTCGACCCCCTCGGTCGCGTATCCCTAACGGGATAGGCCCTTAGAAACCGTCGGTAGTTACTACTAGGCGCTGTCGCGCTCGATGCGGTAGACGGTGGCCTCGTGCCCGTTCAGGCCCTCTTCCATCCGCGCCAGCCGCTCGTCTACGGTGCGCCAGCTACCGGCGATCAGATCGACGAGCAGGCCGAGGTCCTCGACGCGGGCGAAGCGCTCGGCCTCGAACTCCTGCTCGAGCTCCGTGAGACGGCGGATGAGCTGGTTGGCGAGACCTCGCAGCTCGGCAAGCTGGCGAGCGACCGGGAGCGTCTCGGCGCGCAGGCCCTCGCGGACGGCCAGCCCGATCTCCTCGGGGAGCAGGCTCTCGAGCTCGGCGCCCATCTGCGCCAGCGCCTCCATCTGCGCCCGCGCACGCTCAAAGGCCGCCTTCGTCTGAGACGGGTCGAGGAGGTTGTTACTCACCTGCTCGAGCCGTTCGCGCGCCCGTGCCAGTGCCTCTTCCATGAACGCGAAGGCTAACGTTGGCGGCGGATGTTCCTTCGCGACTTGGACTACGAGCTTCCGCCCGAGCTGATCGCACAGCGGCCGCTCGGGCACCGTGACGAATCGCGGCTGCTCGTCTACGAGCGCTCGAGTGGGGAGGTGCGCCACCGTCGCTTCCACAACCTCCCCGAGGAGCTGCACGGCGAGCTGGTGGTGGTGAACGACACCCGCGTCGTTCCGGCCCGGCTACGTCTGCGCAAGCCCACGGGTGGGCAGGTGGAGGTGCTCCTGCTCGAGGCGCTCGGAGCCGGGGAGTGGGAGGCCCTCGCGCGTCCTTCCCGCAAGCTTCGCGCCGGGCAGAGGCTCGGGTCGGTCGAGTTCCTGGAGGCGCTCGGAGAGGGACGCTGGCGGATCGCGCTTGAGGGCGAGCCCGCGGGTGAGGCGCCGCTTCCGCCGTACATCCACGAGAAGCCCGACGACCCCGAGCGCTACCAGACGGTCTTTGCCGAGCACCTCGGCTCGGCGGCGGCGCCGACCGCCGGTCTCCACTTCACGCCCGAGCTGCTCGAGCGCCTCGACGTCGAGCGAGTCACCCTGCATGTCGGGCTCGACACCTTTCGCCCCGTGGCGGTGGACGATCTCGACCGGCACCAGCTCCACGGCGAGCGCTACGAGGTGAGCCCGGGCAGTTGGGAGCGGATCGAGGCGGCCGAGCGTGTACTGGCGGTGGGAACGACTAGCGTGCGCGTGCTCGAGACCCTCGCCCGCGGCGCCCCGCCCCAGGGCCGGACGGAGCTGTTCGTGCAGCCGCCCTTCGAGTTCAAGCGCGTGGACGCGCTCCTGACCAACTTCCACCTGCCGCGCTCGACCCTGCTCGCGCTCGTGATGGCCTTCGCCGGAGTGGAGGAGACGCGCGAGCTCTACCGACTGGCGATCGCCGAGCGTTACCGCTTCTACTCCTTCGGCGACGCGATGCTCGTGCTTTAAGAACTCGAATCAAAACGAAGCACTCCGTCGCCTGGCCACGCTCGGCGGCGCGATGCGGCGTCCTCGGTCGCACCCGTATCTCTGATACGAGCGCTCTCTGCGTCCTTGTCTCGCATCCACCGATCTCACCCAGTCGGCGGGTCTTCATTCTGAATCGAGTTCTTGAGGCGAATAGACTGCGAGCGATGACCGACTTGCCGAGCTCGGCCCGAGGCGGCAAAATCGGCACAGACACGTATCTCTTTCCCCGATAGCCTTTCCCCAGGGGTCGTGCCGGATCCCTTGGGGGTCGTTGGGGAAGGGGAGACGTGACGGCGGAGCAGGGGACATTTGAGCTGGTGGCAGGCGAGGGCGAGGCCCGGGCGGGCGTGCTCAGGACAGCGCACGGCGAGGTGCGGACGCCCGTCTTCATGCCGGTCGGCACCAAGGCGAGCGTCAAGAGCGTCGATCCCGAGGAGCTGTGGGCGCTCGGTGCCGAGATTGCGCTCGCAAACAGCTACCACCTGCACTTTCGGCCGGGCGAGGATCTGATCGCCGAGCTGGGCGGACTGCACGGATTCATGGGCTGGCAAGGCCCGATCCTGACCGACTCCGGTGGTTTCCAGGTCTTCTCGCTCCGCGACACGCTGCTGGCCGTGGACGAGGACGGCGTCACCTTTCGCTCCGTGTATGACGGCGAGGCGGCCCGCTTCACGCCCGAGCTCTCGGCGGAGATCCAGCGCAAGCTGGGCGCCGACATCGCCATGTGCCTCGATGTCTGTCCACCGGCCGGCGCGCCGCGCGCGGAGCTCGAGCGGGCGGTCGAGCTGACAACGACCTGGGCGAGGCGGCAAAGGAACGAGCAGCGAGCCGACGGGCAGCTTCTCTTCGGCATCGTCCAGGGCGGCACCGACCAGGAGCTGAGGCGGCGCTCGGCGGCGGAACTGGCACAGCTCGACTTCGACGGCTACGCGCTCGGCGGCTTGAGCGTGGGGGAGGAGCGCCCGGCGATGCTGGAGGCGACGGGCTTCTCGGCGCCGCTCCTGCCCGTCGAGAAGCCCCGCTACTTCATGGGCATCGGCGACCCGGAGGGCGTGCTCGAGGTGATCGAGCGCGGCATCGACATGTTCGACTGCGTGCTGCCGACGCGCACTGCTCGCAACGGGTCGGCGCTGACCTGGGAGGGAAGGATCAACCTCCGCAACGCTCGCTTCGCCCGCGACTCGCGTCCACTCGAAGAGGACTGCGACTGTCCGGCCTGCCGGCGCTTCAGCCGCGCCTATCTCCGTCATCTCGTCAACCAGCAGGAGTTGCTCGGGCTGCGCCTGCTCAGCCTGCACAACCTGCGCTTTCTGATCGGGCTCGTCGGCGGGGCGCGTGAGGCGATAGAGGGCAGAGAGTTCGCGCGTTTCAAGCGCGATGCTTTGGCTCGGCTGGCTTCCGCTCCGGTCTGAGCGCCCGCTCGTGCGGTCGGCTACCGCTCGACCTCGCGCCAGGGTGGCGGCAGACTGCACAATTCCATTTGAGGTGTCCGCACGTCGTCTTGCCGGGTTTCTGACCGAAGTACTAGCGTGATTTCCCACTTCACTGTCGTATTGCTCTCAGCGGCTATGGCTCCGGCGCAGGAGTCCGCCTTCGGGAGCGGAAACGGCGCAGACGACGACTCGAACCGCGATTCGTCAAGCTAAGCTGCACGTCCAGTGTCATCGCGTCGCCCCCACATCATCCTGCTCCTGCTGATCGCGGCGACGCTGGCCGGAGTCTTCCTCTTCGCCTCGCCGGGCTCGCCTCTCTACAAGGGACCGGCGCTCGGGCTCGATCTCAAGGGCGGTCTGCAGGTGACGCTGAAGGCCGAGCCGACCGGTGGCCTCCCGGTGACCGCCGAGGACATGTCCCGCTCGGTCGACATCATGCGCAAGCGTGTCGACAAGCTCGGTGTCGCCGAGCCCGATATCCGCACCCAGGGCTCGAACGAGATCGTCATCGACCTACCGGGCGTGAAGGATTCGGAGCGCGCGAAGAAGTTGATTCGAGCGGAGGCGGTGCTACAGCTCTTCGACCTCGAGACGAGCCTGCTGAATGGCGTGTCGGTGAACAACTTCCAGCCCCAGCAATACAAGCTCTTCGATCTGCTCCAGCTGGTCAAGTCGCAGGTGAAGAGCAAGGGCGCCTCGCATTACTACCTCCTCAACAAGAAGCACAACAAAATCGTTGATGATGCCGTTAGTCTCGAGCGGCTCCAGCGCAAGCGGAAGAAGGGCGAAATCGTCCTTGGCATACCGAAGTCGACCACGCTCGTCTCCTGCGACCTCGAGACGAGCCGCGTCTGCCCGAGCGCGCAAGGCGGCTTCCAACCCAAGAAAAACCAGGTCTGGTACTACCTCTTCAAGCTTCCTCCTCAGCTCGTCGGCAAGGATCTGAACGCGAGCGGTATTCGCGCCGACTACGGGTCGAACGGGCCGATCGTCGACCTCAGTTTCACCAGCCACGGCAACAAGGTCTTTCACCAGATCACTGCTGACGAGTACAACCGAGGGAATGCGTATCAGGCTGCTCAGCACTTTGCGGTCGTGCTCGACGGAGCGCTGATCACCTGGCCACAGATCCAATACACCGATAACTCGCTCTCGGGTGGCATCGACCCCTCGATCGGCGGGGCGATCATCGAGGGCATCGGCTCGAGCAGCGAGGCCAAGGACATCGCGACGGTGCTGCAGACGGGTGCCCTGCCGGTGAAATTCAAGACGGCTGCCAGCACCACGATCTCGGCCACGCTCGGTAAGGACTCGCTGCGCCAGGCGATGGAAGCGGCCGTCATCGGCCTGGCGCTGGTGGTCATCTTCCTGCTCACCCTCTACCGCTTCCTGGGCCTCGTGGCGGTCATCGGACTCGGCATCTATGCGGTCTTCCTCTATGGGGTGATCCTGCTCTTCAACGTCACCCTGACCCTGCCCGGATTCGCCGGCATGATCCTCACGATTGGAGTTGCCGCCGACGCGAATGTCGTTGTCTTCGAGCGCATCAAGGAGGAGTCCCGTGCGGGCAAATCGGTGAAGGCCGCGGTCGCCACGGGCTACGCGCGCGGCTTCCACACCATTCTCGACGCCAACGTCGTCACCGCGATTACCGCCGCCGTCCTCTTCCTGGTTGCCACGGCGGGAGTTAAGGGCTTCGCGCTGATGCTGCTGCTCGGTACCGGCATCTCGCTGATAACCGCGGTTGCCGGCACGCGCGCCATGTTGGGACTGCTCTCTAACTTCCGCTGGTTCAGCAACCCCAGCTTCATGGGCGCCAAGGGCGCTCAGCGTGCGCGCTGGCTGCAGATCGACTTCATGCGCAAGCGCTTCCTGTGGCTGGCGATCTCCGCTCTCGTCGTACTCGTTAGCTCGGTCTCGCTTGCTACTAGAGGCCTCAATCTCGGCATCGACTTCAAGGGCGGCACGCAGATCGCCTTCAACACGCGGCAGCCGGCTCAGCTTGCGAAGGTGCGCACCATCGTCGGCAACGTCACCGGCGAGCGTGGCGCTCAAATCCAGGGCACGGGTAAGACCGTCGGCGGCTCGGAGAGCTACAAGGGCTTCCAGGTTCGCCTGCGCTCATCCAACAGCACGGTGCAGGACAATCTGACGAACCAGCTCAAGAGCAAGGTGAAGGCGACCAAGTTCGACCAGAAGATCGTGTCGGCCAGCTTCGGCAGCCAGGTCGCGAGCAGCGCCGTGAAGGCGATCATCGTCTCTTTCCTACTGATCATGGCCTTCATCTCGATGCGCTTCGACTTCAAGTTCGCCGTGCCGGTGATCGTCGCCGTGCTGCACGACATCGTGATCACCGTCGGGGTCTACTCGCTGACGGGGCGGGAGGTGACGACCTCCACCGTGGCGGCGGTGCTGACGGTGCTCGGCTACTCGATCTACGACACGATCATCATCTTCGACCGCATCCGCGAGAACGTGCCCTTGATGCGCCATGCGCCGTTTGCCCGCATTGCCAACGTGTCGATCTGGGAGACGATCCGGCGCTCCCTGGCCACGACCTTCATCACGCTGCTTCCGGTCGGGGCGCTCTTCTTCGCCGGCGGCGCCACGCTCAAGGACTTCGCCTTCGCTCTGCTGATCGGCATCACAGCGGGCGCCTACTCCTCAATCTTCGTGGCCGCGCCGCTGTTGACGATGTGGAAGGAGCGCGAGCCGGAGTACGCGCGACGCCTCGATACCCCGAGCTTCGAGCGTGCCGGGCGTGAGGAATCGGCGAGCGCGGTCGCGGCGCAGCCGGGGAGGGCGACAGCGATTGAGCAAACCGCTAGAACCGGAATCGCGACTGAAACGGACGCCGCTAAGAGGGAGCGGCGCCGGCAACGGCGACGTTCGAGACCGCATGGCCGACCCCGCTAGCGGCTCACGGCAGCTCGTTAGCGAGCTGGTGCTGGCGGCCGTCGGTGTGGTTGCGTTTACCGCGGATAGGATCGACGCTCTGGCCGAGGCGATAGCTGCTCGTGGCAACATCGCGAATGCCGAAGAGGCACGCGAGCTACTGCGCGATCAGGTCGAGCGCTGGCGGGAAGACGCAGCGCGCGTGAGCGGCCAGGCGACCTTGCGCATGAGTGCGCTGGCGCGCGAGCTGGGCTTGATCACCCGCGAGGAGGCCGATGAGCTGGAGCTGCGGGTGGCTCAGCTCGAGCACCGCTTGCAGCTCCTCGAGCGCGACAGCGATTCGGCGTGAACAGCACGCATATAGAGACGAAAACCTCGCAGCGGCTGTCCCGACCTCGTGTCGAGGCCGTGCTGGCCGCGGCAGCGGCGCTGGTGGGCGTTCTCGCTCTCGTCTCCGCTTTGACTCCGAATCTCGCCAATCGCGCCAACGTGGTCAAGAGCGTTCTGCCCCCCGGTGTGCCCGAGCTGGCGCGGGTGCTCGCGCTCACCCTCGGTCTCGCGCTACTCCTGCTCTCGCGCTCGCTCGCCCGCGGTCGCCGGCGGGCCTGGACACTGGCTCTGCTTGCCGTGGTCGGAGTCGCAATCGCCCACCTGGCGAAGGGCCTCGATTTCGAGGAGTCGATCGTCAGCTTGCTGCTCGTGGTTGCGCTCCTGCGCTACCGCTCGCATTTCGACGCGCCCGGTGATCCAGCCGTTCGGCGTCCCGTCGCCGGCAGTTTGCTTGCCGTGGCGGGAGCTGTTGGCATCGGCATCGTGTTCGGCACGCGCGGTATGCCCGATCGCGTCGGAGATCTGATCAGCGCCTGCGCAGTGCTTCTAGCGCTGTGGGCGCTCAGGCTCTGGCTTGGCCCCTTCCCCGAGCACGTCCACCAGTCGCTGGAGGAACGGTACCGCGCCAGGGAGCTGGTCGACAGCTTCGGCCGCGACAGCCTCGCTTTCTTCACCCTCAGGCGTGACAAGAGCTTCTTCTTCTCGCCGAGCGGCAACGCGTTTCTCGCCTATCGACTGATCGGTAGCTCGGCGCTCATCAGCGGCGATCCGGTGGGAGAGGAGAGCGAGTTCGCAAACCTGCTCGCCGACTTCATGGCGCGCGCTCGCGACCACGGCTGGCGCGTCGCCGTGGTCGGCGCCGGTCGGGAGCGCCTACGTCTCTACCGTGAGCAAGGGATGGGACGGGCGGTCAAGATCGGCGACGAGGCGGTCGTTCGACCGGAGCTCTTCACGACGGAAGGCCGGGCGATGAGGAAGGTGCGCCAGTCGGCGCGCAAGGTTGCCGAGCGCGATGGCGTTCAGTTTCGGATCGTGCGAGTGAGAGATGCCGACGAGGAGCTGCGTACGAGACTCGAGGAGATCTCGAGCGCCTGGCTGGCCGGGCGCCGCGAGCGCGGCTTCTCGATGGCGATGGACGACCTGTTCGCGCCCGGGGGCGTGTTCGCGCTGGCGCTCGATACCGGAAACGAGCCGATCGCCTTCCTGTATCTGGTTCCCAGTCCTGCCGGTGGCGGTTACTCGCTGTCGACGCAGAGGCGCCTGCCAGGCTGCCCCGGAGGCATCTCCGAGTTCCTCGTCATCGAGGCGCTCGCCTGGGCGCGTGAGGCGGGCGTGCGTGAGCTCTCGCTCAACTTCTGCGCCTTCCGGGGCCTGCTGAGCATGGATTCGGAGGAACGGCTGCTGCGCCGGTTGGCACGTCGGACGCTGCTCGGCTTCGACTCGATCTTTCAGATCGAGCGCTTGAACTCGTTCAGCCGCAAGTTCCGGCCCGAATGGCGACCGCGTTACGTCTGCCTGGAGCGTTTGAGTGACCTACCCGCGGTAGGGCTGGCCTATCTACGCGCCGAGTCGCTGATCGCGTCGCCGCGCCCGCCCGGGCGCAAGCGATCGCCGAAATCCTTCTAGAGAGCCCGCCCAACGAAGGGGCACGCCGCCGCGCGGCTCGTTCGCGGCGCTCTTCCTGTCACACTTCCGGCATGGCCTCGCGTTCCAGTGCGAGCAGTCTCGGCCGCCTCTCGGAGATCGCGCAGGTCGCGGTGCGTCACGGCTTCGGCTACCTGCTCACCCGCCATCACCTGAGCGACCTCATTCCCGGGCGGCGAAAGCTGCGCCTCGAGGAGCCGGTCGCCTCGGAGCGCGGCCGCCACCTGCGCGCGATGCTCGAGGAGCTCGGACCGACCTTCGTCAAGTTCGGTCAGCTTCTCTCGATGCGCCCGGATGTTCTTCCGCCCGACGTGATCAGCGAGCTGCGCTCGCTGCAAGACGATGTCAGGCCCTTCGCCTTCGCCGACGTGCGCCGCATGATTCAAGAGGATTTCGATCAGTCGCTCGAGCGGCTCTTTCTGGAGTTCGACGAGTCGCCGATCGCGGCCGCCTCGATCGGTCAGGTGCACAAGGCTGTGCTTCCAAACGGGCACGTGGTGGCGGTCAAGGTGCAGCGACCGGGCGCCCCCGAGCAGATCGAATCCGATCTGTCCTTGCTCTACCAGATCGCTCGAATCCTCAAGGAGCGGGTGCGGGCTCTCGACTTCGTCGATGTACGAGCGCTGGTGGACGAGTTCGCGCGCTCGATCCGTCGTGAGCTCGACTATCACCAGGAGGGCAGAAACGCCGATATGCTGCGGCGTCAGTTCGCCGCCGACCCGCACGTCCGCATACCGCGCGTCTACTGGACGTACACCCGGCCGCGCGTGCTCACGCTCGAGTACCTGGAGGGAACGCAGCTCGCCGATCTCGATGGCCAGCTCTCGCGCGAGGATTGCCGCACGCTGGCGACGAGGGTCGCCAAGACTTGGATGGAGATGATCTTCAAGCACGGCGCCTTCCACGGCGATCCGCACCCGGCCAACATCCTCGTGCTCTCGGGGCTGGACGAGATCGGGCTGGTCGACTTCGGGCTGGTCGGGCGGCTCTCGGACGAGGACATGACCGGGCTGACCCGGCTTTTCATCGACGCCGCGACCGAGAACGTCGACACCCTGCCGCAGCGGCTTCACGACCTCGGCGTGCGCTGCCCGCCCGACCGCGAGCAGGAGTTCGCGCTCGAGCTGCGCGAGAGCTACTATCGCTACTACGGAACGAGTCTGGCCGAGATCGACCCGCTGCAGGTGATGCGCGAGGTCTTCTCGATGATCTACTCGCTCAACCTGCGGCTGCCGGTCAGTTTCCTGATTCTCGACAAAGCGCTGGCCACACTGGCGGCGGTCGGAGTCGAGCTAACCCCCGACTTCAACGTCTTCGAGATAGCCAAGCCCTACGCCCGCGATCTCGTGCGGCAGCGCTTCAGCCCCGAGCGAATGGTGCGGCGCGCGCGCCGCGATGGAGTCGAGCTGGCGCGGGTCGGCCGCGAGCTGCCGCACCTCGTGTACGGGGTTCTTTCCCAGACCCGCGAGGGCCGGCTCGAGATCGGCTTTGTGCACAAGGGGCTGGAGGAGGCGATCCACCAGGTCTCTGTCGCCTTCAACCGGCTCGTGATCGCGCTGGTCGTGGTGGGCGGTCTGATCGGCTCGAGCCTGATCGGCATCTTCGCCCACGCGGGCCCGAAACTGCTCGGCGTAAACGTCATCTCCGTCGGCGGCTTTCTGCTTTCGGGCGTGCTCGGCGTCTGGCTGCTTTGGGGCGTGATCCGCTCCGGGCGGTTGTGAGCGTTCTCTTCGAGACGCTATCGCGGCGTGAGGAAGGGGGCGAGGATCTCTGTGCCGAGGCCGCTGGTGAGAACGCGCTCTTTCCGATCGCTCGGAAGGCGCTGCGTCCAATCGGTGAAGCCGCCGTCAGCGACGTTCGCCTCTCCTTCGCTAGTGACAAGCCAGACCTTGAAGCACGCACGGATGTAGTAGCCGGACTTGTCGTTCTGCCGGTCTTGATCGAACTCGAAGCGCACGTCGGGGAATCGCTTCGTCAAGGGCTGCACAACGTGCTCTTCGAGTCGCTCGGCGGAGACACCTCCCTCAAGTGGTGTCAGCGCAACGCGCAGTCCAATACGAGGCGAATAAAACGCGGCAGCGCGCTCGGTGAGGTCGAGATAGACGGTCAGGTGTTCGATCAGCGTCTCAGTATCGAACCGATGACCTCCGGCATCCCGCCCGGCGCTACAGAGCGCGATCAAGCTGAAGTGCTGTCGAGAGGGAGGACTGAAAGGCTGGCAGCGAATCGCACGGTGTGTCGCGAACAAGTTGATACGGCTGCCATTACCACCACCGCTCTGCTTCAGCGCCCGTCTCTGCGCCGCGCACTCCAGGGACAGCGCAATCGTCGGATCGCTGACGACCTCGGTCTGGCGGCTCGCAGCCAGAACCCAATCCTGGTGAATCGCTCCAAGTACCGCCGACGCGCCAAAAGGGCAGACGGGTGAGAGGACAAGCGGCTCGTAGCCGGGCGGCAGGAGCGGCAGCGCCAGCCGATCCAATTCGAGTAGGGTGGCCGGATCTAGCGGCGAAGGTTGAACGAACTTGTTCGCTTCGTATGCGCGCAGCACATCGCGAGCAGACAACAAAGCAGCCCTTCGCCTGTGCACTGCGAGCAGGAGCGACTGAAGCTCAGAGCCGGGAAGCTTCGCCAGTCGGTCCAGAAGGCTCGGCGCGCCAAGCGCACGCTCGATGCGGGTGATCAGCCGGTCATCTCCCACCCGTGGATCTTGACATGGCGCGATGCCTGCCGGCGCGGACGCGCAAGCGGTCACGACCCCGCGAGTGGGTGGAACTAGGCGGGGGAAATAGCGTGGTGCCCTGAGGCGACTCCGAATGCCCAGTAGAACCCCGTTCGCAACTCGACACAAAATCGGCACACTGCGGAGCGTTGATCGCCGCTTCGGGACGGTACCGTGGAACGACCCCGCGGGTGGGTGGCTCGGTGGCGGGCGGAGAAACGTGGTGCCGTCACGCACCTCATCGCCAGGTCTTCAGTTCTAGACAGATTCAAGGCGCGGTCCAAAACCGCCCCGGCCGGCCTGGCCAGTTGAGGAAAGTCCGTCACGATTTCGCCGTTAAGTGGGCGTAAAAGGACACTGTTCGGCCGCTCTCTCGCCTGTTAGCTTCGTCTGCATGAGCGCAGCAGTCCTTCTCGCCGAGTCAGAGCCGCAGGTTCGCGGCCTGCTCGAGCGCCAGCTTCAGATCGCCGGCTTCGCGGTCATCGGTACCGGCGCCGGTAGCGAGGTGCTCAACCTGGCCGAGCAGGCTTCACCCGACCTGGTCGTCGTTGGACACGAGCTGCCGGACGCTTCCGCGGCCGAGCTCTGCCGGCGCCTGCGCGAGGGCGAGCCGGGCCGGAGCTGGAACCGCGAGGTTCCGGTGATCGTGCTCGGCGGAGCCGAGTCCGACACGATCGAGCGGGTCAAGGCCTTCGAGCGCGGCTGTGACGACTACCTGGCGCGGCCTTTTCACTACGAGGAGCTGGTCGCCCGCATCCGGGCGGTGCTGCGCCGCACTTCGCCGGATTTACGCGAGCAACTCGTTGCCGGCGAGATCGAGCTCGACCGGCAGACGCGCCGGGTGACCGTATGCGGCGAGCGAATCTTCCTCGCAGGCAAGGAGTTCGAGCTGCTGACGAAGCTAGCCACCGCGCCCTACCGCGTCTTTTCGAAAGAAGAGCTCCTACGGGAAGTCTGGGGCTTTCGCTCACTCGGCCGCACGCGTACGGTCGATTCCCACGCCTCGCGCCTGCGCCGAAAGCTCGCCCGTCCTGGCTCCGGTCCCTTTGTGATCAACGAGTGGGGAGTGGGTTACCGGCTGCTGGACGGCTAGGAGATCGCGCCCTCGAGTTCGAGCAGCCAGCGCTTGTGCTCGAGCCCGGAACCTAACCCGCCGTAGCCACGGAGCGATCCGTCGGCGCCGATCACGCGGTGGCAGGGCAGGATGATCATCAGCTGGTTCGAGCGCATCACATTGCCGACCGCGCGTGCCGCTCCCGGGTGACCGGCCATGGCGGCGAGCTCGCCGTAGCTGACCATGGTGCCGTAGGGGACGCGGGCCAACTCCTCGAGCACGCGGCGCTCGAACTCGCCCATTTGCAGGTCTAACGGGAGGTCGAAGTCGTGCCGGCTGCCGGCGAAGTACTCCTCGAGCTGGCGTACGGCCTCGGCGAGAATGCTGCCGGGCGCCGGCTCGGAAACGTGCTCGTGATCGCCGGAACGGGCGAGGTCGATGTACGTCAATCCTCGCTCGGAAGCCTCGACGACGAGCGTGCCGAGTGGCGTCGATACGAACGCGATCTCGCGCTCTCCGGAATCGGCGACCGGCTTGGCAACGGTGGATCGAGAAGCGATCATCGAACGGACTCTAGCTCCGAAGCCGGTTCTTGCGCGGCCGCTTCGAATTCTCGCTCGAGAGTCGCTCAGGCTTGGAAAGGAATCAGGAGATGCGGGGTCAGATAGACCTCGACGAAAGCAGCGATAAGGACGAGGGGAACAGATACCGAGACGGCTCGCAAGAGTAGGCGCCCCGGTTTCGCGGCCGGCGCGAAGACGCAGCTCGCCGCCGCCGCGAGTGGGAGGAGCAGGGCGCCGAACTCGAGCGTTCCATGCGCAAGGGTCGCGAAGAGCGCCCAATGCGAGGTGAGGCGTTTGTCGAGCGCCAGTGCCTGCTCCGAGAAGACCCACCAGAGAGTGCCCAGGAGAACGAGCGCTACGAGCGGATAGAGGATTCGCGCGGCGATGTTCACGTTCGGGTGATCCCAGGTGTCGTGGATTCCCCAGCTCCAGAGGCGCGCAATCGGCCAGGCGAGCATTGCGATCGCAAACAGCCAGACGCAGTTGATGCCGGCGATCGCGGCGACGTCGCCGATGTGATGCTCGCGCGAGAGAAGAACCGAGGCATTTCCGTCGTAGGGAGATGAACCTCCTCGCAGCGCCGCGGCGGCGATGATCGCGACCTGTATCGCCAGCGAGCCGAGAAAGGTGGCGACTCCGATCCAGAGAGCGCGCCTATCGAGTGGGTTGGGCTGGGGCATCGTTTCCTGGCGCGCCGCGTGAACGGCTACCTTAGTTCTCGGCGGGCGCATGGACATGGGAGACTAAGAGCCTATTCCGCTAGGTCTGCAACATCTCTACCGGATAGACTCTAATGCCATGCGCCTTGCCGTAGTCGGTCATGTCGAGTGGATCGATTTCCTGCGCGTTCCTCGCGTGCCCGCGCAGGGCGAGATAGTGCACGCCAGTCGGGGTTGGGGCGATGCGGCCGGTGGTGGCGCGGTGGCCGCCGTTCAGCTTGCGAATCTCGCCGGCGACGCGCTGCTCTTCACCACCTTCGGCGCCGACGAACGCGGCCACCGTGCGCGTGAGAGGCTCGAGGCACAGCGCGTTCGGGTGCTCGCCCGCGAGATCGACCTGCCGCAGCGCTACGGCGTCACCTTTATCGACAACGACGGCGAGCGGACGATCACGGTCGTGGGGGAGAGGCTGACGCTGCGCGGCGACGACCCGGAACTGCCCTGGAGCGAGCTCGAGGGAGCAGACGGCGTCTACTTCGTCAGCGGCGACGCCGCGACCGTTCGCCGGGCGCGCAAGGCTCGTGTTCTCGTCGCTGCCTCACGCTCTCTGGGAGTACTGCAGGAGGCTGGTGTTGAGCTCGACGCGATCGTCGGCAGCGACTTTGACCCGAACGAGCGCTACCCGCGCGGCGACCTCAATCCGCCGCCACGCCTGGTCGTTCGCACCGAGGGGGCGCGCGGCGGCACGCTCGAGCCCGGCGGTCGCTACGACGCGGTCGAGTCTCCGGGCCCGATCGTCGACAGCTATGGCTGTGGCGACTGCTTCGCCGCCGGGCTCACCTACGGCCTGGCCGCGGGGATGCCGGTCGCCGAGGCCGTTCAGCTCGCGGCCCGCTGCGGCGCGACCGTTCTCACCGGCAACGGTCCCTACGAGCGCCAACTCACGCTAGTCGGCTAGCGATTTCGCTTTCCGCGCAACGAGGTAGTGCTCGCGCAGTTCTCTCTCCACGACCGAATCGCGCCCAATGTGGTCTCCCAGGGTTGCAATGTGGGGAGTTGTGGGATAAAGTGGGGCAACGTGGACCACGCAAACGGGCGATCAAATGCTTTCCGGTGAGTACGAGCACACTCTTGACGAGAAGAACCGGCTGACGCTTCCGGCGCGGTTCAGGCCGCGCTTCGCCGAGGGTTTGGTGCTGACGCGCGGGATGGACAACTCCCTGAGCATCTTTGCCAAAGAGGAGTTCTCGAGCGTGATCGAGGCTCGCCTGGCGAAGCTCGACCAGCTCTCTCGCGAGGGCAGGCTCATGCACCGCTTCTACTTCTCGGGCGCCGTCGAGGCCGTGCCCGACAGACAGGGAAGAGTGATGGTGCCGCAGGCGTTGCTTCAGAGTGCGGGGCTCGAGCGCGAGGTCATTGTCGTAGGCGTCTTCGATCACCTGGAGGTCTGGGATCGCGTGGCCTGGCGGGGATACATGAAACAAGTAGAGGAGAACGTTGAGGATGCTGCCGAACGCCTTGCAGCCCAGCACGACTGATCACGTTCCTGTCCTCGCCGACGAGGTTCGCGACTTGCTCGCCGTTTGCCCGGGCGACGTCGTTGTCGACACGACCTTCGGCGCGGGCGGCCATGCGCGCCTGCTCGCGGCCGATCTGCGCGGTGAGGGGAAACTGATCGCGATCGACCGCGATCCCTCGGTGCGTCCCTACTTCGAAAGCTTCCGGCGCCGAGCCGGCGTGCAGACGCGCTTCCTGCACGGCGACTTCGCCACTGTGCTCGAGCGCCTGGCGGAGAACGGCGCCAAGGCCGATGTCGTTCTCTTCGACCTCGGCGTCTCGAGCATGCAGATCGATCGTCCCGAGCGCGGCTTTTCCTACGCGGTCGACGCTCCGCTGGATATGCGCATGGATCCATCCGAGGAGTACTCGGCGCGCGATCTCATCAACGAGGCGAGCGCCAAGGAGCTGGAGAAGATCTTCCGCCGCTTCGGTGAGGAGCGCTATGCCAAATCGATCGCACGGGCGATCGCCGAGCGTAGGCGCGAGAGGGAGATAACGCGCACTTCGGAACTCGTCGAGACGATCAGGGGTGCCATCCCCGCGCCGGCGCGCTTCGGCGAGGGGCATCCGGCCAAGCGCGTCTTCCAAGCCCTTCGCATCGCCGTCAACGACGAGCTTCAGTCGCTCGCAGACGCGCTGCCCAGCGCGCTCGAGCTACTGCGTCCCGGCGGTCGCCTGGCCGTTATCAGCTTCCACTCGCTCGAGGATCGGATCGTGAAGCGTTACCTACGCGCGCAGGAACACGGCTGCGTCTGCCCACCCGATTTCCCGATCTGTAATTGCGGACGCGAGGCGGAGTTGCGCTCGCTCAATCGCAAGGCGATCCGTCCGGGCTCGCGCGAGCTCGCTCTCAACCCGCGGGCCGCCTCGGCTCGCCTGCGCACGGCGGTGAAGCTGTGAACGCCGTACCCGCACGCGTCGCCGCTCGGCCGGCAACCAGGCCGGCGCCGCGACCCCAACCGCCGCGAGCGGCGCCGCGACGAAGAAGTCACAAGGCCCAGCGAGGGGTACGCGGCGGGATCGTCTGGATCGTCGTCCTGGCCATGCTTCTGACCGGCGTCGTCGCCGTCAATGTCGCCGTGCTGCAACAGAACATGCAGCTCGAAAGCTACGGCAACGTGCGAGCGCAGCTACGCGATCAGAACCTCGAGCTCCGCTCGAAGCTCTCTCAGACCGCTTCGCCGTCTTATATCGAGCGGCTTGCCAGTAAGAGGCTGGGGCTGGTCCAGGCCGGGTCTGACCAGACGACCTATATCCGGCTCGACGCGGGCGGGAAGTGAGCCAGCGGGCAGCGAACCGACGCATTCGGCTGCTCGGGGCAGTGCTGGCACTCGCACTCGCGGGAGCTCTGGCCAGAGCGGGCTGGATCCAGGTCGTTCGGGCTGGCTCGCTTGCCGAGCTGGCGGACGCCCAACAGACACAGACGATCCCGGTTCCGGCGCCCCGTGGCACGATCGTCGATCGCAACAACTTCGAGTTGGCGACCAACAAAGACGCCATCACGATCTCTGCCGATCCCAAGCTCGTGACCTCTCCAGCGACCGAGTCGCGGCGCGCGGCTCAGGTGCTGGGCCTCGACGGGCAGGGCGAGACGAAGTTACTGGGGAAACTCGCCGATCGTAGGAGTCGATTCGCATACGTCGCCCGGCAGGTTCCGGTTGCTAAAGCGAAGAGGCTTGAGCGCCTGAAGCTTGCGGGCTTTTACTTCACGCGCGATTCCAAGCGGATCTACCCGCAGGGATCGCTCGCCTCCCAGGTGATCGGCAATACGAATATCGACAACAACGGGATCTCCGGGCTCGAGTCGACGTACAACGACGCTTTGAAGGGGCACGACGGCTGGCAGAAGGTCGTCAAGGATCCCGCCAGGCAAGTAATCGACATACAGAGCGCGAGCGACGAGCAGCCGGGCGCCGATCTCACGCTCACGATCGACAACGTCATCCAGCTCGGCGTCCAGCGGGTGCTCAAGCAGACGCTCAAGGACTGGCAAGCGCTCTCGGCCTCGGCGGTCGTGCTAAATGCGCGCTCGGGCGAGGTGCTGGCGATGGCAACCGCTCCCGGTTACGACGCCAACCTCGTCTCCGTAGGCGTACCGCAAGAGCTTCAGCGCAACCGTCCGATCACCGACACCTACGAGCCCGGATCGACCTTCAAGCTGGTGACGGTCGCCGGAGCGCTCTCCGAGGGCCTGGTCACGCCAGGAACAGCGTTTACGCTGCCCTACTCGATCAAGGTCGCCGACAAGACGATCCACGACTCGCACCCACGTGGTACCGAGCGCCTGACCGTGTCGGACATCTTGACCCTCTCCTCGAACGTGGGCGCGGTCACGATCTCCCAGCTGCTCGGATCTGAGCACCTCGCCCGCTGGATCAAGCGCTTCGGCTTCGGTAAAACGACGGGCATCGATTTCCCGGGCGAGAGCGCGGGCAACGTGTTGCCGCTCGATAAGTGGTACGGATCGACTGCCGGCACGATCCCGTTCGGGCAGGGAATCGCCGTCACGTCGCTTCAGCTCGCCGCCGCCTACGCGGCGATCTCGAACGGCGGCGTCTGGGTGCAGCCGCATTTCGTGACGCCGGCCGGTAGCAAATCGGCTTCGGCTGCAAAACGGCGCCGGGTGGTGACACCGGCGGTGGCGGCGCAACTCATGACCATGCTCCGCAACGTCGTCGACGAGGGAACCGGAACGCAGGCGGAGATTCCGAACTACACGGTGGCCGGCAAGACCGGCACCGCTGCCAAGCCCGATCCCAGGACCGGAGTTTATTCGACCTACAAATACGTGGCCTCCTTTGTCGGCATCGTTCCCGCCTACAATCCGCGGCTCGTGATCCTGGTCACCGTCGATGAGCCGAAAAGCTCGATTTGGGGTGGCAGCGTCGCGGCTCCGGCCTTCAAGCAGATCGCGCTCGACTGCCTGCGCTATCTCGAAGTCGCACCCGACAAGACGAGTTGAATGGACTCGTCGGCCGCGCCCGCCGACGCTGCTAGACTCGCCCGGCGATGAACTTGGAGCGCTTGATCGCGGCGCTCGAGCCCCGCGAGATTATCCGGCGCGCTCCCGTCGAGTTGCGCGACCTGGCCTACGACGTGCGTGCCGTCGGCGAAGGCTCGCTCTTCTTCTGCGTTCCCGGCATGCGCGCAGACGGGCACGACTTCGCCGCTGAAGCCGCCCGGCGCGGGGCAGTCGCTCTGGTCGTGGAGCGACCGCTCGAGCTCGATCTACCGCAGCTCGTGGTCGCCTCGGCGCGCTCGGCGATGGCGGAGGCCGCTGACGTCTTCTTCGGCGAGCCGACTCGAGAGCTTTCGGTCGTCGGGATCACCGGCACGAACGGCAAGACGACCTCCTGCTTTCTCGTCTACGAGATCTTGGCCGCCGCCGGCCGGCGTCCGGGGCTGGTGGGGACGGTCGAGAGCCGGATCGGCGGAGAGCCGAGGAAGATGGCTCGAACGACGCCCGAGGCAATCGATCTGCAGCGGCTTTTCCGGGAGATGCTCGACGGCGGCGACAGGAGCTGCGTCATCGAAGCCTCGTCGCATGCGATCGAGCTGCACCGGCTCGACCGGGTTCGTTTCGCCGCGCTCGCCTTCACCAACCTCAGCCAGGACCACCTCGACTTCCACGGATCGATGGAGTACTACTTCGGCGCTAAGCGGCGTCTCTTCTTCTTGGGTGACGAGACGCCGGCCGCGGTCAACGTCGACGACGCCTACGGGCGCCGGCTTGTCGCCGAACTGCGCGCCCTCGGTCAGGAACGAGTGCTCACCTTCGGCCGCGCGCCCGACGCCGACCTGAGTCCGGACGAGATCGAGCTGGGCGCCGAGGGAACGCGAATCCGCCTCGGCGAGCTCGAGCTTCGTAGTTCGCTTCGCGGCGCCTTCAACGCCGAGAACCTGCTCACCGCGGCCGCGGTGGCTCGCCTGCTCGGCATCGATGACGCCCAGATCGCGGCTGGAGTAGCAGCTCTGACCGGAGTCCCGGGCCGCTTCGAGGTCGTCGACCGGGGCCAGCCTTTCACGGTCGTCGTCGACTACGCCCATACTCCCGATGCCCTGGCCAGGGTGCTCGCGGCGGCGCGGGAACTGACGCGAGGCAAGTTGATTTGCGTCTTTGGCTGCGGAGGCGACCGCGACCGTGAGAAGAGGCCGTTGATGGGAGAGATCGTCGCCGAGCTCAGCGACCTCGCCATCGTCACCTCAGACAACCCGCGCAGTGAGGAGCCGCGGGCGATCGCCGAGGAGATTCTCGCCGGGATCGAAGGCAAGCAGGTCGAGGTCGAGCTCGATCGGCGCGCGGCGATCGAGCAGGCGCTCGGCCGGGCGAAGGATGGCGACGTGGTGGTCATCGCCGGCAAGGGCCACGAGCGGAGCCAGGAGATCGCCGGCCGCGTGCTTCCTTTCGACGATCGTGAGGTCGCCGCGGAGTTTCTCGAGCAACTCGGGGCAAGAAAGTGATTCCGCTTTCCCTCGACGAGGTCTCGCGACTCTGTGAAGGCGAGCTGACGAAGACGAGCGGCGCCGGCGAGATAACCGGCGTCGTCATCGACTCCCGGCGTGTGAAGACGGGCGACCTCTTCGTGGCGATCGGTCGAGGCGCCGAGTTCGCTTCGCAGGCGCTGAAGCAAGGAGCGGCCGGGGTGCTCGTCCCGCGCGATTCCGAAGCCGCCCTGGCCGCGCTTGCCGGGGCGGTGCGCGCCCGCTCCGACGCCCGTGTTGTCGCTATCACAGGCTCGACCGGCAAGACCTCGACGAAGGACATCCTGGCTTCGCTCTGTGCTCCGCACGTAAGAACCGTGGCGGCGGAAGCGAGCTTCAACAACGAGCTCGGTATTCCACTCACCGTCTGCCGCCTCGAGCAGGACACCGAGCTGGCGCTGGTCGAGATTGGAATGCGCGGCGTCGGTCAGATCAAGGAGGCCTGTGACTTCGTTCGTCCGCACGTCGGATTGATCACTAGCGTCGGGCCTGTGCACCTGGAGCTGCTCGGTACGGTCGAGCGGGTTGCGCAAGCCAAGGCCGAGGTGCTACGCGGCCTGGAACCGGGCGGAGTGGGAATCGTGCCCGCCGACGAGCCGCTGCTCGAGCCGTTCATTCCGGCAGGCACCGATCTGCGCCGCTTCGGCCCCGGTGGGTCGTCGTCGCTCGTCGCCTTCGAACCCGGCGACGAGACCTCCCACGCCGTCTTCGAGATCGAGGGCGAACGGGTCGAGCTGGAGCTCGCTTTGAGCGCTCGCCACCAGGTGCAGAACATGCTCGCCGCGCTTGTCGCCTATCGTGCGCTGGGGCTGCCGCTGGAGGGCGCGCAGGAAGGTGCGCGGATGATTAGGCTCTCTCGCTGGCGCGGCGAAGAAACGGCGCTGTCCGGCGGAGGACTTCTGATTAACGACTCATACAACGCGAACCCGACCTCGCTTGCCGCGGCGCTCGAGCACCAGGCTCAGCTTGCCGCCGGGCGCAGGCGGGTGGCCATACTCGGGACGATGGCTGAGCTCGGAGCAGAGAGCGAGCGCTACCACCGCGAGATCGGGAGTCGGGCGGCGGAGCTCGGAGTTGCTGCCGTTCTGGCGGTCGGGGACGGCGCTCGCGCCTACCTGGAACGGGCCGACGGGGTGCCGCTACGCGAGTGGGCGCCCGACGCCGAGAAGGCTGTCGCACTGGCTCTGGAGACGGTTCAGCCCACCGACTGCGTGCTCGTCAAAGGCTCGCGGGTCGTTGGTCTCGAGCTGGTCGCGAAGGCGCTCGAGGACGCGTTCGCAGCATGAGCGCGAGCCTCGCCACTACCTTCGCGGTAGCGAATCTGGGCCTCCCGAGCCCGATGGTGAGGGTGATCGTGGCCGGAATAGCAGCGTTCGCGATCTCGATCGCCGCCGGTCCGCGCTTCATCGCTTTTCTGCGCCATCACGATGTTGGTCAGCACATACGCGAGGAGGGGCCGGCGGGGCACGTGGTCAAGCAGGGAACGCCCGTGATGGGCGGCGTGCTCTTTCTGGCGGCGGCGGTCATCTCTTTCCTCGTTCTGAGCGAGTACACGATCCAGGCGCTGACCGTGCTCTTCATCATGCTTGGCTGCGCCGGTACTGGCTTCGTCGATGATCTGATGAAGTTACGCCGCCAGCGCTCGCTTGGATTGGCCGGGCGCTGGAAGATGATTCTCTTGGTTCTGATCACCGTCGGCGCGGGCTACCTCGCGCATCGCGCCGGCCAACCGACCTGGATCGCCATTCCCTTAACCGACTCGCGTCTGCAGCTGGGCGTGATCTGGTACGTGCTGCTCTTCTTCGTCATCGCCGGCGCGGCCAACGGCGTCAACCTAACCGACGGCCTCGACGGCCTGGCGGCCGGTACCGGCATCATCGCCACCTTCACGTTCCTCTCGATCGCAGTCATTGCCTACGTGCGCTCATCCCCGCTACCGGGGGCGCGCGAGCCCAGGCTCGTCGATCTGGCGATTCTGGCCGCGGCGCTGATCGGGGGGCTGATCGGCTTCCTCTGGTACAACACTTTCCCGGCCGAGGTGTTCATGGGTGACACCGGCTCGATGGGCATCGGCGGCGCGCTGGCCGGTTTCGCCATCATGACCAAGACCGAGCTCTTGCTTCTCCTGATCGCCGGGATCTTCTTGATCGAGGCGCTCTCGGTGATGATCCAGATCTTCAGCTTCCACTTTTTCAAGCGCCGGGTGTTCCTGATGGCGCCGATTCACCATCACTTCGAGATGAAGGCTTGGTCGGAGACGAAGATCATGGTGCGCTTCTGGATCCTCTGCGGCATCCTCTGCGCCTGCGCCTTTGCGCTCTACTACCGCAACTACATCGGTTTTCGCTTTTGAGTGAGCTTCCCAATCGCGTACTCGTGCTGGGCCTGGCCCGGTCGGGGCGGGCGGCGGCGCTGGCGTTGGCGCGGCGCGGCGTGACGGTCGTAGCGGTCGATCGCTCGACCGAGCTCGATGTGAGCGAGCTGGTCAAGGCAGGGATCGAGCTCAGGCTCGGCGTCGAGAGCGAGCGCTTGCTCGACAGCGCGGGGCTGATCGTGAAGAGCCCGGGCGTGCCGGCCGAAGCGGTGCTGGTGCAGGCTGCCCGTAAGCGCCGGATTCCGGTCTGGAGCGAGGTCGAGCTGGCTTCGCGTCTCTTTCCCAATCCTCTCGTCGGCGTTACTGGTACGAACGGCAAGACGACGACTACCGAGCTGCTGGGAGCGATCTTTCGCGCAGCGGGTCGCAAGGTGCAGGTGGCCGGCAACGTCGGACGCGCGATCTGCGATCTCGACGGAGAGCTCGATTTCGATACCTGGATCGTCTGCGAGCTCTCTAGCTTCCAGCTCGAGGACATCGAGCGCCTGCGCCTTCAGGTCGCTGTGCTGCTCAACGTCGAGCCCGATCACCTCGATCGCCACGGTAGCCTCGAGGCCTACCGGGATGCCAAGCTGCGCATCTTCGAGAACCAGCTCGAGGATGACGTGGCCGTACTGCCGCGAGGGTTTGGAGAGGTGCCCGGTCACGGGCGCCGAGTCGAGTTCGATGCGCAGGATCCGCTTCCGGCCGAGCCGCTGATCCCGGGCGAGCACAACCGTGAGAACGCCGCCGCCGCCACCGAGGCGGCACGGGCGGCCGGGATTGCCGACGAGGCGATTGCCGAGGCGCTTCGCACCTTTCCTGGCGTTCCGCACCGGCTCGAGCCCGTGGCAGAAAGCGCCGGCGTTCGCTACGTGAACGACTCCAAGGCCACCAACACCGCCGCCGCGCGCCGGGCGATCGCCTCATATACCGAGCCGCTGCACATCATCCTCGGCGGTCGTGGCAAGGGCGAGTCGTTCGACGCCTTCGCCGGGGAGCTGAGCGGCCACGAGGCGCGCGCCTATTTGGTCGGCGAAACAGCCGAGGAGATAGCGGGCGCACTGGAGCGAGCGGGCGTAGTCTTCGAGCACTGCGGAACGCTCGAGCAGGCCGTCTCGACGGCGGCGAGAAACGCGAAAACCGGTGAGATCGTGCTGTTGGCGCCGGCCTGCGCCAGCTTTGATCAGTTCGATAACTTCGAACAGCGGGGCGATGAGTTCCGGCGCTTTGTCGCCGAGTTGGGGAGTCCGAGATGAGCCCGAGGCCAGCGCCCAATTCCTCGTCGCGGCGGGCGCTCTAGTGCTTCATCCCAGTCGCTCACGGTAGGAAGCGCGCTCGCGCGGTCGAACCGTCCTATCGTGACGGGAAGCTGGTTCGAGGAGACGGGTACGGTTCGTGCTGGCGCGCCGAGGCGAGCAAGGCGTCCGTCCCGGACGACGGCCTCGAAACGGGCGCAGGGGACGGCGCGGTCGCCGCGACCATCGACGAGACGGACACAGACGCCCGCTCGTCTCGCGCCCGCGCCGACACGTGCTTCGAGCTCCGGCCCGGCTCGCGCGCGGGCGCCGAAGATGCAGCTCGAGTTTCAGCTCCTGGTTTTTGCCACTCTGGCGCTTGTCTCCTTTGGCTTGGTGATGGTCTTCAGCTCCACCTCGGCCATCGCCACGCTCGGACACGGCAACGCGAGCGCCTATCTGATTCGCCAGGCCACCTATGCCATCGCCGGACTGGCCGCGATGATCGTCTTCACGCGTTTCGACTATCGGAGGCTGCGCCGGCTTGCGCCAACGCTTCTCATCAGCTCGCTTGGACTCTGCCTGGTGGTGCTGGCCGTCGGCGCTCAGGTCAACGGAGCGAGGCGCTGGATCTCGCTCGGGCCGATCGGCTTGCAGCCGTCGGAGCTGGTCAAGCTGGCTCTGGCGCTTTGGATTCCCGCCCGGCTCGTCTCTCGTCCCCGGCCGCGGAGTCTGGCCGAGCTGGCGAAGCCGGTTGGCCTGATGGTCGTGATCGCCTGCGGCATGATCGCGGCCGAGCCCGACCTCGGCACGGTTACGAGCATTCTCGTCATGGTCGCGGCGGCGCTTTTAGTGACCGGGGTGCCCTTCGGCTTGATTGCGCGCGCCTACGCCTTAGTGGGGACGCTGGGGCTAGTCGTGGCCCTATCGGAGCCCTACCAGCGCGCTCGCATCCTCGCCTTCCTGCACCCGGTGGCTAATTCACAGGGGAGCGGCTATCAGGGCATGCAATCGCTCATCGGGCTTGGCTCGGGCGGCATCGTCGGGCGCGGGCTGGGAGAGGGAGTGCAGAAGATTCACTACCTACCGGAGGCACACACCGACATGATCGCTTCGGTGGTCGGCGAGGAGCTGGGGTTGATTGGGATCGTCTTGCTGATCGCCTTCTATGCGTTCTTCGCCTGGGCGGGCCTGCGGATTGCGCTCGCTTGTCGTGATCCGTTTGGAAAGACGGTCGCCGCTTCGCTCACGACTCTGATCTGTGGCCAGGCCGCGATCAACCTGGCCGCCGTGTTCGGACTTGCCCCGCTGACTGGAATCACGCTTCCCTTTGTCTCTTATGGAGGCTCCAGTCTCGTTGTCTCCCTCATGACGGTCGGCATCCTCCTTAACATCGCGGTGAACCATGACAAAGCAGCGGCCCCTGAGATGTCTGATCGCCGCCGGCGGAACGGCCGGGCATCTCATGCCCGCGCTGGCCGTCGCTGAGGCGCTCCAGCGCCGCGGCGTCGAAGTCTCCTTCGCCGGTTCGTCCGAGCGCATGGAGGCCGAGCTCGTGCCGCAGGCCGGCTTCGTCTTCGACTCCTTCCGCATCTCGGGCTTTTCGCGGCGGCCCGGGCTCGAGTTGGCGCGCGGGCTTGCCCGGTCGCTAGTGGCCCCTTTTTCCTGCCTGCGAATCCTCAGGCGCCGTAGGCCCGACGTCGTCTTCGGTGGAGGCGGCTATGTGGCTGGGCCGATGGTGCTAGCGGCCTGGCTGGCGCGGATTCCGGCGGCGCTGAGCGAGGCCGACGCGCACCTCGGCCTGGCGAACCGACTGGCGGAGCCGTTTGCACGTCGCGTCTTCCTCTCCTTTCCGATTGCCGGCAGGGAGAAGAGCAAGTACCGCGTCACAGGCCGCCCGTTGCCGGAGCGGTCGCGTCCACCCGAGCGAGCGCAGGCGCGCGAGCGTTTCGGACTGCCGCAGCAGGGCCCCGTTTTGCTCGTGTTCGGCGGCAGCCAAGGGGCGCGGGCGCTGAACGAGCTCGTGGCCGAACGCTTCGGCGAGAGCGGGCCGGCCATCTTACACCTGGCCGGGGAGCGCGACTACCCGGCGCTTACGGAGAGAGTGAAGCGGCCAGACTACGTGCTGCTGGGGTTCACGAACGAGTTCGGAGCGGCCCTCGCAGCTTGCGATCTGGTGCTGGCGCGCGCGGGCGGCTCGGTCTGGGAGCTGGCGGCCGCGGGAAAGCCGGCGCTGCTCGTGCCCTATCCCTACGCGACCGCCGATCACCAGGCCAAGAACGCGCGCTGCTTCGTCGAGGGCGGCGGTGCGATCTCGCTGCCCGAGGGCGAGCTCGAGCGCGTGCCCGGCCTGGTGCTGGAGCTGCTGAACGATTCCATCCGGCTCGAGACGATGTCCGCCGCGATGCTTCGTTTGGCCCGTCCGAACGCCGCCGAGGAGATTGCAGACGAGCTGATCGAGCTGGCGCGCAGGCGTAGGAAGGAAGCAGCGTGACTCCGCTGCACGGTCGGAGGATGTGGCTGGCCGGGATCGGTGGTGCCGGCATGAGCGCCTACGCCGTGATCGCCAAGGCGTGGGGAGCGGACGTGTCGGGCTGGGACAAGTCCGAGACGCCCTACCTAGCGAACGTGCGCGCGGCCGGAATTACCGTCGAGATCGGCCCCGAGCCCACGCTTCCCGATCCCGGGCTGGAGCGCTACGTGTCAACGGCCTTCGCCGGGCGAATCGAAGGCCGGCCCCGCGCCGACCTGCTTGCCGAGCTCGTCTCGTTACGCAGATCAATCGTCGTCTCGGGCGCTCATGGCAAGACGACCACGAGCGGGATGATCGCCTTCTGTCTCGATCGCCTCGGTCTCGACCCGGCCTTCATCGTCGGCGGTGAGATCGCTCAGCTCGGCGGCAACGCCCGCGCAGGCTCCGGCTGGCTGGTGGTGGAGGGAGACGAGTCCGACCGCTCGGTGGCGTCCCTGCGGCCCGAGATCGCCGTGCTGCTCAACGTCGACCTCGACCATCACACGACCTACGCCTCGCTGGCCGAGCTCGAGTGCCTGTTCGAGGATTGGCTCGCCCAGGTGCCGAAGGTCGTGCGAGCCGAGCAGCTGGAGCCGGTTGATTTGCCGTTGGCGCTGGCCGGACAGCACAACCGCCTGAACGCCGCGGCGGCACTGGCGGCACTCGAGTTGGCGGGAGTAGAGCGCTCGGCGGCCGAGCGCGTGATCGTCAAGTACCGAGGCGCGGGCAGGCGCTTCGAGGCACGCGGCGAGGCGGGCGGAGTGCGCGTCTTCGACGACTACGGACATCATCCGGCCGAGGTCGCGGCCACACTGACCGCGGCGCGCGCCGCGGCCGGGAACGGGCGCCTGGCCGTCTTCTTCCAGCCTCATCTCTATTCCCGTACCCGCCACCTGGCGCGGGAGTTCGCCTCGGCTCTCGCCGCCGCCGATGCGGTCTGCGTCGCTGATATCTACGCCGCTCGCGAGGATCCCGTGGCCGGCGTAAGCGGAAAGTTGATAGTCGATGCCCTGGCCGAGATCAGGCCGGGGATGCCGCTCGCCTGGACACCGGCACTCGAAGACGGAGTCCGCTTCCTGGCCGGCTGGGCCCGAGCCGGAGATCTGGTGTTCACGATCGGCGCGGGCGACGTGGACAAAGCGGGGCCGATGCTTCTGGAGGCGCTTGGATGAAAGTCGAGCAGGGTATCGCTCTCGCTCGCTTCACGACCTTCGGCAGCGGCGGGCCGGCGCGCGGCTTCGTGCGGGCGCGGAGCGGGGAGGACGTCTCCCAAGCGCTCGCCTGGGCGGCGGAACGAGATCTGCCCATCCTTCCGCTTGGCTTCGGTTCTAATCTGCTCATTGCCGACGAGGGTGTCGAGGCGCTTGCGCTCAGGCTCGAGGGCGAGCTGGCCTCGGTCGAGATCGAAGGCGAGACCATGATCGCTGGGGGTGGAGCGGCCGATGCGCTCTGCGCGCGTCTGGCGCAAGCTGCCGGGCTCTCCGGGCTCGAGTTCGCCGCCTCGATCCCGGGCACCGTCGGTGGCGGCCTCTACATGAACGCGGGCGCCTGGGGGAGCGATTTCGGCGCCGTGCTGACGCGGGCGCTCGTCGTCGATAAAAATGGGAAGCGCTGGCTCAATCGCGACCAGCTCGGGCTTCGCTACCGGGGCTGTGACCTCGAGCCCGGGCAGATTGTCGCACAGGCCGAATTCGGGCTCGAGCGAAGCTCGACGGAGGAGATCGAGCGCGGCATTCGAGCCAAGAAAGAGCAGCGCAAGTCTGGGCAGCCGTCCGGAATTCACACCTTCGGCAGCGTTTTCAAGAATCCGGATCACGAGCTCGGCGCCGGGCGCATGATCGATGCCTGTGGGCTCAAGGGCGAGCAGATCGGCGGCGCCAGGTTCTCGCCCCAGCACGCGAACTTCATCGAGAACACCGGCGGCGCGACAACGGCCGACGCGCTCGCGCTGATGAACGAGGCCCGGAGTCACGTATTCGAGCGCTTCGGCGTCGTGCTCGAGCCGGAAGTCCGCCTAGTTGGCGAGATTTCGCTGTCGCCTTTCGGCGCTGATAGCTCGCGACACGGGTAGGAGCACCTTCCGCTGCCGCGAACTAGGCGCCGTGGCCAGCACAGCTCGCAGGAGCACCGCGCGCGTCGTCGTGCCTATCAGGCATCGCCGCAAGCGGCACCGGGCGTTGGTAGCGCACGTGCCGAGCGGGCGCACGCTCGTTCTTCTCTTTTCTGTGCTCTCGGCCATGGCCGGTCTCTACGCACTCGCGCTAGAGAGCTCGCTGTTCGCGGTCGAGAAGGTTCAGATCAGGGGCGCCACACCGGCGCTCTCTCGCCAGATAAACACCGTCGTCAAGCCGTTCCGGGGCCGGAGCCTGGTCGGACTGAACAAGGCCGGTGTCGAGCGGGCGATTCTGGCGATCCCGGAGGTGAGAACGGCCGAGGTCGATCGCGCTTTCCCCAACACGCTGCGCGTCTTCGTCGCGCGCGAGCATCCCGTCGCCGTGCTCAGGCGAGGTCGAGACGCGTGGCTGATAGCTACCAGCGAAAAGGTCGTACGCTTACTCCGGCACGGCCGAAGTCAAAATCTGCCCCGGATTTGGGCGCCGGCCTCGGTGGCGGTGGTCGTCGGCGAGCCGATAGCCAATTTCGGTGTCAGAACGGCGATCAAAGTGCTCGCTACGCTAGAGGACTCCAAGCAGTCGCTGCGCCCGACCAGCGTGGTTGCCCACAACGGCGATCTGACGCTCACGATCGGCTCGAACATCGAACTGCGCTTCGGCGACGCCTCCGAGGCGGCGCTGAAACTGGCCGTGGCAGAGAAGATTCTGCCCGATATCGCCTCCCCTTCCGCCGGGTCGATCGCCTATCTCGACGTCAGCGTTCCCGACCGGCCGGTAGGGGGACCGGAGTTGAAGTCGAACCAAGGTCGTTAGAGTTGAAGCATTCCAGAGGGCTGAATGCCGCATTGACAGTCGCAGAAAGGGCGCGTACGCTGCCGGTTCACGAAAAGCTCGGCGATCTGCCGGAAACTTTCTTAAGCCGCGGCGCACAAGATGAAAGACCAATCGAATAGCTATCTCGCTGTGATCAAGGTCGTCGGTGTCGGCGGCGGCGGCTCGAACGCGGTCAACCGCATGGTCGACGCCCACATCTCCGGGGTCGAGTTCATCGTCGTGAACACCGACGCGCAGGCGCTTCTGATGTGCGACGCCGACGTCAAGGTCCACATCGGCGCGACGGCGACGCGCGGCCTCGGTGCCGGCGCGAACCCGGACGTTGGGAAGGCGGCGGCCGAGGAGAGTCGCGACGAGCTGAAGGAAGCTCTGAAGGGCGCCGACATGGTCTTCGTCACGGCCGGCGAGGGTGGCGGCACGGGCACCGGCGCGGCTCCGATCGTCGCCGAGATTGCGCTCGAGCTAGGGGCTCTCACGGTTGGCGTGATCACGAAACCGTTCACCTTTGAAGGCCACAAGCGATCGGATCAGGCGCTTCGCGGGATCGAAGATCTGCGCGATAAGGTCGACACTCTCATCGTGGTGGAGAACGACCGGCTGCTGGAGGTTGTGGAGAAGAAGACCACCGTCGTCGAGGCCTTCCGCATGGCCGACGACGTCCTGCGCCAAGGCGTGCAAGGCATCACCGACCTGATCACGACTCCAGGCCTCGTCAATCTCGACTTCGCCGACGTGCGCACGATCATGCGCGACGCCGGTACGGCGGTTATGGGCATCGGGCGCGGTTCGGGGCCGAACCGCGCCGCTGAAGCGGCTCAGCAAGCGATCGCTTCGCCGCTCCTCGACGCTTCGATCGAGGGCGCCACCGGCGTCCTCCTGAACATCTCCGGCGGTTCGGACATCGGTCTCTTCGAGGTGAACGAGGCCGCCGAGCTAGTGACGGCAGCAGCCGATCAGAGTGCGAACGTGATCTTCGGCGCCGTCATCGACGAGTCGCTCGAGGGCGCCGTGCGTGTGACCGTGATCGCTACCGGCTTCGGTGCCGGCGGCGAGCATCGGCGCTGGCGCGCGACCCGAACTGGCGAGCGTGAAAAACCGCGTTCGGCCGAGTCGTTCGAGGTGCCCGATGAAGTGCTCGAGATCCCCTCGTTCCTGCGCGAGGACTAAGAGCCCATTCCGCTAGGGCTGCACGCCCGACGCTACCGATCCGCGGCAACGGCGGCCGCAGGGCTGCTCTCCGCACTACCCGTGCGCCTTCACAACCCTGCGGCCTCTGGAACTCGCCTCAAAACGAAGCACTCCGCCGCCTGGCCGCGCTCGGCGGCGCGCTGCGTTGTCCTTAGGGCCTATCCCGCCAGGTCTACACGCCCGAAGCGGCCGCCCCGCGGCGCCACTGACCACCCAGACCGCTTGACGCACTACCAGTGCGCCTTCACGGCCCGTCCGACCCCTGGCATCCACGGCTCAACCCCTTCGACCGCGCACCCCTAACGAGATAGGCCCTTGTCGCGCCCGTAACCGCCGGCTACGAACGCAACACTGTGTCCTAGCCGCGTATCCACCGATCGCACCCAGTCGACGGGTCTTCATTCCGAGACGAGTTCTTAGCATCCACGGCTTGACCCCCTCGGTCACACATCCCTACCGGAACAGGCTCTAGAGCTCGGCTGGGGAGCGAAACAGCTCCCCGTTCTGGCCGCAGGCGGTGGCGCGGTACAGATTAGGTACAAAGCTGGCACGTTCGCGAGCGCTTTTTCTCGCTACCGTTCCACACCCCGTGGGAGGGTGAGGGGTGGAGAGGTGGGTCCCGCCGCTTTCGGAACCGGCGAGATCGCCAGGCCGCGCTCGGCGGCGCGATGAGTCGAAAAGAGCCGAGTTATTAGCCAAGGCCGATCACGCGGCCCGGCCGCCAGGACGGATAGCATCGGCGAGGCATGCCCGAGTTGAAGCGAACGCCGCTATTCGATCGCCATCTCGCTCTCGGCGCTCGCATGGTCCCCTTCGCCGGCTACGAGATGCCGGTCTTCTACGAGGGCCTCATCGCCGAGCACAAGGCGGTGCGCAGCGACAGTGGCGCCTTCGACGCTTCGCACATGGGAGTGCTCGAGATCGACGGTCCGGAAGCTCACGAGGGGCTCCAGCTCCTGCTCTCGAACGACCTCGACCGAATTGGCCCCGGCCAGGCTCAGTACGAGCTGATGACCAACGAGCAGGGCGGCATTGTCGACGATCTGATCGTCTATCGCCGCGGCGAAGAGAGCTACCTGGTGATCGTGAACGCGGCTAACCGCGAGAACGACGTGCGCTGGCTGAGCGAACGCCTGCCCACGGGCGCCAGCTTGCGCGACGTCTCAGATGATCATGCGCTGATCGCCGTTCAGGGCCCGGGGGCGCTCGCGCGTTTGGGGCTCGAACTGGCGCCTTCCTTCACTTTCGCCGAAGTCGAGCTCTTCGGCGTGCCTTGCACTTGCGCCCGCACCGGCTACACGGGCGAGGCCGGCTGCGAGCTGGTCTGCGCCGCGGAGAGCGCCGGCAAGGTCTGGGACGCGGTTATCGCCGCCGGCGTCGTGCCCTGCGGTCTCGGCGCCCGGGACACGCTCAGGCTCGAGGCTTGCCTGCCGTTGCACGGTCAGGACATCACGCCCGAGACCGATCCGATCTCGGCTGGCCTGGGCTGGGCTTGCGCGCTCGCCAAGGAGTTCACGGGCGTCGAGCGGCTGCGCGCAATCTCTGCCGAAGGACCGAGCAAGCGCCTGGTCGCCTTCGTGATGGACGAGCCTGGTATCCCGCGCCAGGGCATGCCGATCGTTCCGGATGGCGAGGTCACCTCGGGCACGCACTCGCCGATGCTCGACAACGGCATCGGTATGGGGTACGCGCCGGCGAAGAAGAGCAAACCGTGGTCGATGCTCACGATCGACGTGCGCGGCCGGCCGCTTTGGGCGAAGGTCGTGGCGAAGCCCATCTACACGAGTTCCAGGAAATACACAGACAGACAAGGAGAGTGGTGAGCCGTGGCCGCTACTGAGAGTTATCCGGTCGATCTGAAGTACCACCGCGAGCACGACTGGGCTCGCATCGAGGGTGGCGAGGTAGTGTTCGGGATCACCTGGAAGGCACAGGACATGCTCGGCGAGCTCGTTTTCTTCCAGCCGCCCGCCGTGGGATCGACCGTCGTCAAGGACGGCGCTTATGGCGAGGTCGAGTCGGTCAAGGCTGTCTCGGATCTGGTCGCCCCGCTCTCGGGCAAGGTCATCGCGATCAACGAGAAGGTGCAGTCCGAGCCCGAGACGATCAACGCCGATCCTTACGGCGAGGGCTGGCTCGTCCGCGTCGAGCTCTCCGATCCCGGCGAGGCCGAGGCTCTGCTCGACGTCGAGGCTTACAAGCAGCTTCTGGTCGAGGAGTAGCAAGGCGTGGGAACCGGCTACCTGGCGCTGACCGACGCCGACAGGGAGACGATGCTGAGCGCGATCGGGGTCTCCTCGCTGGAGGAGTTCTTCGCCGACATCCCCGAGCAAGTTCGCTTGCAACGTGAGCTGGCGTTTCCGCCGGCTGCGTCGGAGGTGGAGATCGAGCGCGAGCTGACGGCGCTGTCCGAGCGCAACGTCCATGTCGGGCGGGAGCTCTCCTTTCTCGGCGCTGGGGTCTACGACCACTACGTGCCGGCGATCGTCGAGGCCGTCATCTCGCGGCCGGAGTTCCTGACCGCTTACACGCCCTACCAGCCGGAGCTGAGCCAGGGAGTGCTGCAGGCGATCTTCGAGTACCAGACCGTCGTCTGCGAGCTGACCGGGATGGAGGTTGCGAACGCTTCGGGCTACGACGGCGCCACGGTCGCCGCTGACGCCTGCTTCATGGCCGCCCGCGCGACCGGTCGCAGGAAGATCGCAATCGCCGAGACGGTCAATCCACAGGTGAGGCGGGTCGTGAAGACCTATGCGCCAGGCTTCGGGCTGGAGGTTGTCGAAGTACCGCACTCAGGCGGCGTGATCGACCCCGCAGCCTTCCTGGCCGCTTCGCAGGGCGCGGCTGCCGCGATCTTCCAGCAGCCGAACTTCTTCGGTTGTCTGGAGCCGGCGCCCGATCTCGCCCGGGCGGCCACCGAGGCGGGCGCGCTGGCGGTCGCGCACGTCGACCCGCTCTCGCTCGGCGTGCTCGAGGCACCGGGGAACTACGGCTGCCAGATCGCGATCGGCGAGGGACAGGGAGCAGGGAATCGCCTCTCCTTCGGCGGCCCGCACTTCGGCTTCTTGGCGGCGAAGAAGGATCTGATCCGGCGCATGCCCGGTCGCATCGTCGGCGAGACGACCGACAGGAAAGGCCGGCGCGGCTTCGTCCTCACCTTCCAGACGCGCGAGCAGCACATCCGGCGCGAGAAGGCGACCTCGAACATCACCACCAACCAGTCGCTCTGCGCGCTGGCCGGGCTCGTCTACCTCTCCTGGCTGGGCCCGCAGGGCCTGCGCGAGCTGGGGGAGACCTGCGCGGGTCTCGTCGAGTTGGCGAAGAAAAAGCTCGATCTGCCGCTCGCCTTCGCGGCGCCATCCTTCAAGGAGCTCGCCGTCCGCCTCGGCCGTCCGGCCGAAGAGGTGGTGCGCGAGGCGAAGAAGAAGGGCGTCAACCCGGGCTATCCGCTCGGGCGCGACTACCCGGGGATGGAGGACGTTCTACTCGTCGCCGTGACCGAGAAGCGCTCGCCCGCGGATGTCGAGCGGCTGGCCGAGGTGTTGGGGGAGGTGCTCGCATGAGCGTCGCTCGCCTCCGGCTCGCTCCCACGAGAGCAACCATGTTTCCCTCGGGTGCTCCCTTCTTCTTGAATGCACGCCTCGGCCCACGCGCCGCACATGTCGCCGCGTTGGCCGAGGATCGATTTTGGGGGAACCTCCCGGTTTCCCCCTTGCCCCTTCCCCGTGCTCAAGGGCTGGAGGTCGGCCCGTGAGCGAGTGGCGCGAGGAACCGTTGATCTTCGAGCGGTCGAAGCCCGGCCGCTGCGCCTGCTCGCTGCCGCGCTACGAGCTGCCGAAGTCCGAGCTGCCCGTCGCTCTGGCGCGCTCCAAGCCGCCGCGCCTGCCCGAGCTGGCCGAGCCCGATCTCGCCCGTCACTTCTCCGCGCTAGCCGACCGCAACTTCGGCGTCGACTCCGGCTTCTATCCGCTCGGCTCCTGCACGATGAAGTACAACCCGCGCCTGAACGAGCGCCTGGCTGCCCTGCCCGGCTTCGCCGACCTGCACCCGCATCAGCTTCCCGAGGACTCCCAGGGCGCGCTCGAGCTCTGCTTCCGTCTGCAGGAAGCCCTGGCGGAGATCTCCGGTCTCGACGCCGTCACGCTTCAACCGGCGGCCGGCTCGCAGGGCGAGCTGACCGGGCTGATGCTGGTGCGCGCCTACTTCCAGGACCGCGGCGAGCTCGAGCAGCGGCGCAAGGTCGTCGTGCCCGACACGGCGCATGGCACCAACCCGGCCAGTGTCACCATGTCCGGATTCGAGCTGCAGCCGGTGAAGACCGATGCGCGCGGCAACCTCGACCTCGAGGATCTGCGCCGCGTGGTCGGTCCCGACACCGCCGCGCTGATGCTGACCAACCCTTCGACGCTCGGCCTGTTCGAGGAGGGCATCGTCGAGGTGGCGCGCATCTTCCACGAGGCCGGGGCGCTTCTCTACTACGACGGCGCCAATCTGAACGCCGTCTGCGGTATCTCGCGACCCGGCGACATGGGCTTCGATGTCGTCCACTTTAATCTGCACAAGACCTTCTCGACCCCGCACGGCGGCGGCGGACCGGGCGCCGGCCCGGTGGCTGTGCGACGGGCACTCGAGCCCTTCCTGCCCGTGCCACGGATCGTGCGCGGCGAGGACGGCGCCTTTGCGCTCGACTCTGACCGACCGAAGTCGATCGGCCGGGTGCGCGGCTTCCTCGGTCCCTTCGGCGTCTTCGTCAAGGCCTACGCCTTCATCCGTGTCTACGGCCCGGCGCTACGCGAGATGTCGGAGGCGGCCGTCCTCAACGCTAACTACCTGCTGGCGCGGCTGAAGGACGTCTACGAGCTCCGTTACGACCGCCTCTGCATGCACGAGTTCGTGCTCTCGGCCTGCAAGCTCAAGCGCGAGCACGGAGTCAGCGCGCTCGATGTGGCCAAGCGCCTGATGGACTACGGCATCCACCCGCCGACGATCTACTTCCCGCTGGTGGTGCCCGAGGCGCTGATGATCGAGCCGACCGAGACCGAGTCGCTCGAGACTCTCGACTCCTTTATCGATGCAATGCGCCAGATCGCCCGCGAAGCTGCCGAAGCGCCGGAGCTGCTGCATGAAGCTCCGCACGACCGCCCGGTCGAGCGCCTGGACGAGGCGGGCGCGGTCAAGCGCGCGATCGTCCGCTACGAGTTCGAACAGCCCGGTTAGTCTGAACGGGGCCGGTTGCCGTAGCCTTATCGCGGCCGGAAACGGGAACGCCCGCAGCGATCGAGCAAGCCCACTTGAGTCTCGCCGCCTGCGGGACGATACTCGGCCTACCGGAGCAATCGGAAGAGGGGTGTCGCCGTGTCGGATCCAGGCATGAAAACCTGCCCGGAGTGCGCCGAGGAGATCAAGCTCGAAGCCAAGGTTTGCCGCTACTGTGGAACAACCTTCTCGCTCGTGCAGGTCGGGTATTGCGTTAACTGTCACAAGGTCGTCGCTACCAGCGAGCTGGGAGTGTGTGTCATCTGCAACTCCCGCCTGCTCGACGTGCACTTGGAGAGCCTGGAGACTGCCGGGCCAACGGTTGGCTCCGAGGAGAAAGATTCCACGCCGGTGCCCGCAACCGCAGCGGCGATCGTGCCGGTCGAGGAGTCCGACAGCGCTGAGGACGCGGCGCCAGAGACGCCCGCCCCGTCGCCCGTCGCTATTTCCGAGCCGGAGCCAGATCTCGAGTCTGCTCCCTCGCCACCGCCCGGACCTCCGGCGGGCGTTCCCTGGGCCAAGCCCGCCGCTAAAGACGAGCCTACCTCCGGGGCGGAAGAGCCCGTCGTTGCAGATGAGGCACCCGAAGAGGAAGCGCAATCACCGCAGACCACAGAGCCGAGCGCGAACGATGTGGCCGAGCGGCTGGCCGCTTTCGGCAGACCCTCGAGTTCCAGATCGGTTCCCACTCCGACCCCACCGTTCGGCCCGCCAGTGGCTCCGCCGCCCGGCCCGCCGGCCACGACGCCGCCGGTCATCACCCCCAGCGCGCCCGTTCTCCCAGCTAAGGCGGAGCAAGCCGAGAGGTCCGCTCCCTCGACGGCGCCGATGCGAGTCGATCTTCGTACCGAGCCGGAGAAGGAGGAAGTCGAGCAGGCAGAACCGGCCAAGGAGGCGGCATCAGCGTCAGCCAAAGGTGAGCGTCTGGGCATCGTCCCCTCGCTCGCGCATCGCATCGCTCATCCGCTCTATCAGCTTGCGGCGCTTGCCGTGGTTCTGGTCTGGGTACTCGAGCTTCTCTGGGATCGGAGCTTGCGTGGAACCAGCGATCCGGGCTCAAAGGCGCTTTCGCACCTCGCCGTGGCGACATACGGAAGCGGTCAGACGCTCCTGATCGCCATACAGATCGGCGTGGTAGCGATCATCTGTGGCCTGCTTGCGCCAACGAGGTTGCTGCCCAAGGGTTGGTTCCGCCGGCGAAAGGTGACCCAGGAATTCGCGCGGGAGTTGAAGGCGCAGCTCGGCGTGAAGATGGTCTACCAGCACAAGTGGTATCTGCAGAAGATGATTTGCGCCTTCACGATCTGGGCGATAGCGCTCGCCTTCTTCGTGGCGGGCATCGCCGGCAAGACCAGCGTCGAGTTGCGCACAGGGGGCTATATAGCCGCAGCTGCCCTGCTGGTCGGCTTCGCCAGCTCGCTCGAGCTGCTGACCAGAAGGACGCCCGTCGTCGCCGTCGACGCCGATGGGAAGATCAAGAGCCAGACCGGCTAGCTCACGTCGCGGCGCTTGAGTAGCACCAGCGCCGCGAAGGTGGCGAGCAGCATCCAGCCGACGAGGACGGCTATTCCGGACACCCGGCCGAGCATGTCCGCGGGGTTGCGAGCGCCTGTGTCCAGGATCGCGCCCGTCGCCTGGAGCGGGAAGAAACGCCCCGCGTGCGAGCCGATCGCGTGAGAGCGCAGGATCGCGTTGATGAGTCCTTCGGCGAAGAAGAGCCAGACGAAGCAAGTAACGACGGCGCCTATCTGGTTTCGGATGACGATCCCAAGACCGCTGCCGATCGCGCCCCAAAGAGCTGCGGCGATGAGTATCCGGCCGACGAATGCGGCCGCGGGCCCGCTCTGAATCGCGAAGGCGACTCCCTTCGCGGGCAGCACGATCGCGAGCTCTATGGCCACGAGCCCCTCCGCCAGCCCGACGAGCGCGACGGCGAACAACATCCCGGCGATCGCCTTCGAGATCACGACCGAGGCACGCGAAGGAGTTGCGAGCAGTGTCGGCGTGATCGTGCCGTGGCGGAACTCGCCCGTCGAAACGATCAGGCCCATGATCAGGGCGATGAGGAGAGCGAGTAACCCGATTCCGAGTAGGTCGAGCTGGTCGTGCGGGCTAGAGATTCTTTCCTTGTCGTTCGTGATGACACCGGCGACTACGGATAGCGTGATCACCGCGCCGAGCGCGACGAGCAGCCAAAAAATCGTGCGCGTCGTGCGGAGCTTCAGCCACTCGGAGGAGAGAGAGGCGATCATCCCTGCTCCTCGGTCGTGAGCGCGAAGAAGACGTTTTCTAGCTGTGTCGCAAGCGGTATCAGCTCGTGCAGGATTACCTGCGACTTGGCGGCGATTTCTCCGATTTGCGAACTCGTGCCGCCGGTAACCAGCAGGGCGTCCCCGTCCTCGTCGATCTTCAAGCCCGCCGTGATCAGGTGCTTCTTCAGTGTCTCCGCCTGGGGACTGCAAACACGAACGCGTTTTTCCGCGCCGCGGGTGAGCTCTTCGACGCTTCCGTGCGCCACGAACTTGCCCTTGTTGATGATCACGACCTCGTCCACCGTCTGTTCGACCTCGGCCAGTACGTGGCTGGAAATGAGAACGGCGCGGCCCTCTGCCGCCAGCGAGCGTAGCGTGTCGCGCAGCCAGCGAATCCCCTCCGGGTCGAGGCCGTTGGCGGGCTCGTCCAGGATCAGCACGCCCGGGTCGCCGAGCAGCGCCGAGGCCAGTGCCAGGCGCTGGCGCATCCCGAGCGAGTAGCCACCGACGCGCTTCTTCGCAGCGCCCTCGAGCCCGACGATCTTCAGCACCTCGTCGACACGCGTCTTGGGCGCGTGTCCGGCACGGGCCAGCACGCGCAGGTGGTTACGAGCCTTGCGACCGGGGTGGAAGCCGGAGGCCTCGAGCACGGCGCCGACCTGGCAGAAGGGGCGCTCGAGCTGCGCATAGCTCTTGCCGAGAATCGTCGCCTGGCCCGAGGTGGCGCGTACGAGTCCAAGCAGGATCCGCAGCGTCGTCGTTTTACCGGCGCCGTTGGGGCCGAGGAAGCCGACCACGCGGCCGGGCTCGACCGTGAAACTGAGCCCGTCCACGGCTTGCGTCTTGCCGTAACGCTTACGCAGGTTCTCGACAGCGATCACGGCAGTACTCTCTCACAACGTCGGCGGCGTGTGAGTACGGCTACCCGCACCTGCGGCCCCGGCGAGCTGCCCGCAGGCGGCCTCGATCTCGCGCCCTCGTGCCACGCGCACGGTCGGCTCGAGTCCGGCCCTGGAGAGCGTCTCGCGGAAGGCATCGATCGTCGCGCGGCTCGAGCCGCGGAAGGCGCCGGTCTCGTTGTAGGGGATCAGGTTGAGCTTGAAGACCTTCGGGTTGAGCAGCCGTGCGAGTGTCCGCGCCTGCTCGCGATGGTCGTTGACGCCAGCGAGCATCAGGTATTCGACCAGCACCTTGCGCCGGCGAACGGCATAGAAGCGCTTGCAGGCCGCCAGCACCTCGGCGATCGGAAAGCGAGCGGTGACGGGCATCAGCGTGCGGCGCAGCTCGTCGTCGGGCGCGTGCAGCGAGAGCGCCAGCTTCACGGGAAGCTCTTCGCCGGCGAGCCGATCGATTCCAGGCACCCAGCCGGCGGTCGAGATCGCCGTGTGGCGCAGGCCGATGCCGAGGTCGGGAAGGGCGCGGACGGCCGCTAGAACGGCTTCGAGATTCATCAAGGGCTCGCCCATCCCCATCAGCGCCGCGTTGCTCAGGCCCCCGCCCGGTTTCGGCTCGGCCGCCGCCCTGGGGCCTGAGTCGCTGCCTTCCGTTGAAGAGACGACCCGTCGAAAGAACAGCGCCTGCTCGACTATCTCCCAGGCGCTCAGGTTGCGCCTGAAGCCCATCTGGCCGCTGGCGCAGAAGGTGCACTTGAGCGGGCAGCCCGACTGGGTCGAGATGCAGACCGAGCGGCGCCCGTCGCGGTAGCGCATCAGCACCGATTCGACCGGGTGACCGTCGTGGGTACGGAAAAGAGCCTTGATCGTGCCGTCGCGGGCCTCGAGCCGGCGCTCGAGAGTCAGCGTGGAGAAGGGAACGCGACCTGCAAGCCCGGAGCGCAAAGACTTGGGTAGCGAGGTCATCTCCTCGTAGGAGCCCGCGCCGGCGCAGACGCGCTCCCACACCTGGCGGGCGCGGTAGGCGGGCTGGCCGAGCTCGGTCAGCGCATTCTCGAGGAGGTCGCGATCCATACCTAGCTCAGAGTAGAGGTTCGCTCGTGCGAGCCGTACCCACGCGCTACTCGTACTGGAGAGCCTCGAGGACGTTCAGCTTCGCTGCTCGCCGTGCCGGGAAGACCGCGGCGACGATGCCCAGGATGACAGCGATGATGGCGAAGATGACGAGCTGGAGAGTCGGTAGCGCGAAGCTGAGGGTCTGCACCCGACTTACGAGCAAGTAGCCGAAGATCAGCCCGAGCGCGATTCCCAGAGCCGCTCCGATCAGAGTCGTGATCACGCCCTCGTGTCTGATCATGCGCCGGGCTTGCCGTTGCGTCATACCAATCGCTCGCAGCATGCCGAGCTCACGCGTTCGCTCGAACACGGTCAGCACCAGCGTGTTGACGATGCCGAAGAAGCTGATGATGAGGGAGAAGGCGAGCAGGACGTAGAGGATTGTCAGAGCCGGGTTCAACGCGGAGATCTGGTTGTCGATGAACTGCCCGCGCGTCTGCGACTTCGCGTTCGGGAAAGCCGCGAGCGCCCTCTCGAGCGCCTTTGAGTTGGCGGTCGTCTCGCCACCTCGCATCTTGGCCAGGGTGTAGAGGTTCATCGGGTGCTGAAAGGCGGAATCGAACGTCTTCGCGGAGAAGGTCACCACGCCGAACGGAGATCCTCCCGCCGGCGGCTTGAAGATGCCGACGACAGAGAAAGTGAGCTGCCGGCCGGCGGGCGTTATGAGCTTGATCTGCGAATGGAGCCGGAGATCGTGAGAGCTCGCGTAGGAGTCGGATACGATCGCTCCGCGCTGCCCGAGCGAGTCGAGCACGCTGTCTGACCCCTTCTTCCAATTTAGTCGGATAACCGGCGTGGCCTTACCGTCGATCGCGGTGACGGGCGTCCTCTTACCGAAGACCTTCGCGTAATCGGTGCGAACGCTTGCGATCGCCTCGACTCCAGGTGCCTTGGCCGCGGCCTGGGCGGCCGAGACGGGTATCGGCGAATAGTTGTTGACTGCGGTGATCGCGTAGTTTCCGGTGACGATGGAGTCGACGGCGCCTCTGAAGGACGAGGTGAGACTCGCCGCGAAGACCGCCACGAGTGTCACGAGCGCGAGGCCGATCATCATCGACGCGGCGGTCGCCGCTGTTCGCTGCTTGCCCCGAATTGCATTTTCGAGAGCGAGGCGGTTCATCGTACGGTCGGGTAAGAACCCCGGGAACTCTGTCCGGTTGCCGAACAAGTGCCTGATCGCCCAAAACGTGATGCTCAGCGGCCAGACGATTAGCGATAGCCCGGCGATCGCGATGGTGCCGATCGGGCTGACGGCCGTAGCAAGCGGCTTCACGAAGCGAGCCGAGACGAGCGCCACGCCGACGAAGATGAAGAGCACCCCGGCGCCGATGAAGATCAGGAGCTGCTTGATGGAGAGTCCGCTCGCGAAGAGGCCGTAGAGGAGAGATCCGAAACCGAGCGTGGTCACGCCGATCGAGCCGGCGATCCGGTAGCTATGGAAGCGCGACGGCGGTAAGGCCGCGCCTTCGCGCACCGCTGCTATCGGCGGCACGCGAGTCGCTCGGAGCGCTGGACGGATGCTCGCGATCAAGGTGACGACGATTCCGACCAAGAGCGACACGATGATTGTGCGCGTCTCCACCGCCATCGCGTTACTCGGCAGCTCGAGTCCCAGTCTGGCAAAAAGGCGCATCAGGCCATAACCGAGACCTAAGCCGAGGAAGAGGCCGACGACCGAAGCGATAGCGCCGACGACCAGTGCCTCGACGACGATCGACGTGAGCACTTGGGTACGTGACGCACCGAGTGTCCGCAGAGTCGCGAACTCGCGCGTTCGTTGGGCGATCGTGATCGAGAGCGAGTTGACTATCACGAAGATGCCGACGAAGAGCGCAATGCCGGCGAAAGCGAGCAGGAAATTCCGGAAAATCGATATCCCGGCGGCTGTGTCGGAGGACTGTTGCTTGACCTGAGCCGCCGCCGTCTTGATGTCCATGTTGTTTGGTAGTGCCGCGCGTAGCGAGCCCACGAGCTTCGTGGGTGAGACGCCTGGTCTCGCAGCCACCTGTATGTAGCCGAGCTTCCCCTGCTCGCCGAGGACCGTCTGGGCGGTGGCGAGGTCGAAACCGGCGAGGGTTGCGCCGAGGATCCCGTTCGACTGGCCGAACTTGACGATTCCGGAGAGACGCATCTTGCGCACGGGTCCGTTACCAAGGACGCCGACCATGTCTCCTGCCTTGTAGCCACCCTTGTCGGCGGTGGATTGGTCGATCACGACTTCGTTTGTGCCCGGCCAGGAGCCGGAAACGAGAGTCAGGGTGTTGAACTGAGACGCCTTGGGATCGACGCTGAAGCCGAGGTTCGGTGCGCCGCCGTTGACGACGATCTTCCCGTTTCTGCCGACGATCGAGACGAAGTTCTCGACGCCCCCGGATGCAATGCGGACATCCTTGACCGATTGCACCTTCGCCAGCAGCGATTGCTGGAAACTGGGCGGGAAGCCGTTCGGGTTCTTGACCGTCGAGCGTGCTGAGACGACCGCGTCGGTTCCCTTGTAGACCTCCTTGAAGAGGTTGTTGAAGGAGCTGTTGATCGTGTCGGTCAACACGTAAGTGCCGCTGATCATGGCGACGCCGAGCACGATCGCCATCGCGGTCAGAGCGCTGCGCAGCTTGCGCCCGAGCAGTCCCCTCAGAGCTACGCGCGTCATCTACTCAGCTCGTTCATGGCGGCGAGTACCGCGCTCGGATCCGAACGGGGCATCTCACGCTCGATCAAGCCGTCGGCGAGGAAGAGGATGCGGTCGGCGATCGAGGCGGCGCGAGCGTCGTGAGTGACCATCACCGTCGTCTGGCCGTAGGTCGTAACCATCTCGTGGAGCAGGTCCAGGATCTCGCCTCCCGTTCGCGAGTCGAGGTTGCCGGTCGGCTCGTCGGCGAACATCACGGTTGGGCGTAGCACCAGGGCGCGAGCGATTGCGACGCGTTGCTGCTCGCCGCCGGAGAGCTCGGCCGGGCGGTGCTTGCGCCGATTGGCGAGCCCGACCTTGTTCGTGATCTCGTCGAGCCAGTCCCTGTCGACCTCGCGGCCGCCCACCTCGAGCGGTAGCAGGATGTTCTCTTCGGCGGTCAGCATCGGCAGCAGGTTGAAGAACTGGAAGATGAAGCCGACGTGCTTGCGGCGCAGGCGCGTGAGCTCGCTGTCGGAGAGATTGGTGATCTCCGTGCCGGCGATCGAAACTGAGCCCGAGGTCGGCATGTCGAGGCCGGCCAGGATGTGCATGAGCGTGGACTTGCCGGAGCCCGACGGGCCCATGACGGCGGTCAGGTGTCCAGTCGGGACGTCGAGCGAGACGCCGCAGAGCGCGTTCACCGCTGTGTCGCCCTCGCCGTAGCAGCGGCAGATGTCGACCGCGTGCACGGCAATGCCGTCGCGCTCCACGGTCTTGTTCGCAAGCTTCTTTGAATCGGTGCTCATGCGTTCCTCCTCGATGCGTGACGGCGGCGTCGCCGGCTCGGCGCCGGGAAGATAGTAGCCATATCTCTATGGGTGCTTGCTCTCATTCTTGTTACGGCGATTTACGGATCTGAAACCATTGGCGTGGGCGGGATTCCTACTCGTACTGCAACGCCTCGAGCACGTTCAGCCGCGAGGCTCGGCGCGCGGGCAGGATTGCCGCGAGCATCCCCAACACCACCGCCACCAGCGCGAAGACGGTGAGCGAGACGATCGGCAGCGAGAAGACGACCTCGTAGCGGCTTAGCGCCGTGGTGGCCATCGCCGCCAGGAAGATTCCGACTGGGATCCCGAGCGCGGCGCCGATCAGTGAGATGGTGACGCTCTCGTAGCGGATCATCCTTCGCACCTGGCGGCGAGTCATACCGACCGCCCGCAGCATCCCCAGCTCGCGCGTGCGCTCGAATACGGCCAGCGCCAGCGTGTTGACGATGCCGAAGAAGCTGATCACGACCGCGAGGCCGAGCAGGACGTAGAACATCGCCAGCAGCGTGTTCAGGTCCGAGCTCTGGGCGTCGATCGCTTGCTGCTCGGTCTTGAGCCCGACGCTGGGGAAGGCGGCGAGGGCGGATGTGAGCGAGCGTTCGACTCGTTCGGACTGGCCGTCCGCCGTGCGCAGAAAGACCGTGGCCGTCGTCTTCGGATTCGTCCTGTAGGCGGCGTCGAAGCCGGCCTGAGAGACGGTGATCTTTCCAAGCAGGGGGAAGAAATCGGGCTGCTTGTTGGTGGCGACGACGTGCAGGAGGAGCTTGCGTCCGTCCGGCATCGTCACGGTGAAACGATCGCCCGGCGCGAGCTTGTGCTTACGCGCGAACGAGTCCATCACGATCGCTCCGTCCCGGCCGAGCTCGGAGAGCGAGGCGCTTGATCCCTGCTTCCAGTCGAAGTGGTAGACCGAGCGGATCGCGGCGGGATCGACACCCGAGATCTGAGCTTGCTTCCCGTAGGCGATGACCGTGTCGGCGCGAAGGGCAACCGCCTTCTCGACGCCGGGCACGCGCGCGAGCGTGGTCGCGGTCGCGTTCGAGAAGGAGCTGTAGTTGTCCTTTGCCCTGATGACGTAATCGGTCGAGACCTGTTTCTTGATCGCAACCTCGGTCGAGCGCGTAAGGCCGCGAGCGAGCACCGAGACGAAGGTGACGAGCGCCAGCCCGATCATCAGTGCGGCCGCGGTCGAAGCGGTGCGAGCGGGCGCACGCATGGCGTTCTCGCGCGCGAGCTTGCCCGAGGCGCCGCCGAGGATCGATCCCGGCAAGCCGACGAGGCGCGCCAGCGGCCGTACGAAGTACGAAGAGAGGAGCGCCACCGCGATGAAGAAGAGCGCGCAGCCGGCGGCGAGCGCGAGCAGCCTCTGGCTGGCCTGAGCGAAGGAGCCGAAAAGGCCCGTCCCGATTACGGCGAGCGATGCCGCGACCGCTAGCCCGGAGACGAGCGGGCGCAGGCGGGCGAAACGGCTACGCGGCAGCGTCGAGCCCTCACGCACGGCGGCGATTGGCGGCACTCGGGTCGCCCTGAGCGCTGGGCCGAGCGAGGCGAGAAGCGTCACGACGATGCCCGTGGCGATGCTGATCACGAAGGTGCGCGGGGCGTAAACCGTCGCCGTTCTCGGCACGTCGATACCGATCACGCCCATCAGTGCGGAGAGGAGCTTCGCGAGCCCGATCCCGGCTCCGATCCCGGCCACCGAAGCCATCAGGCCGATCGTCAATCCCTCGACGATGACGCCGCCGAGGATCTGGCGCCGGCTGGCCCCGATCGTCCGCAGGGTCGCCATCTCGCGCGTGCGCTGGGCGACCGTGATCGAGAGCGTGTTGAAGATGACGAAGGCGCCGACAAAGAGCGCGATGCCGGCGAAGGTGAGCAGCGCGTAGCGGATGATCGTTGCGAACGAGGCCCACTCGGACTGATCCTCCTTGATCTGTTCGTCCACGGTCAGAGCTCTTGCGTGCGCCGGTAGGAGCGGCTTGATCTCCTTGAGTACCTGGGCGGGGGAGACGCCCGCTTTCGCGTCGACGTCGATCTCAGTCAGCCTTTCTGCCAATCCGAACAGTCGCTGGCCGGTGGCGAGGTCGAAGACCGCCATCGTCGCGCCCCCGAGCGAGTCGGACGAGCCCCACTGAAGCAGCCCGACGACGCGGACGCGCTCGAGCGGCCCGGAGCCCTCGACGCGGATCGTGTCTCCGGCCGAGACGTGAGCTTTCTTGGCGCTGGCGATGTCGATCGCCACCTCGCTCGGACCGCTTGCCCAGCGCCCCTCGACGATCTTGAAGGCGTCCTTCTGGCCAATCGTCGAAGCGTCACGACCGAAGCCGAGCGCGGGCGGGCCGGCCGGGCCGACGGGATTGCCTTTGGCGTCGATCAGGCGCGCCGACTCGGTCTCGACGACGCCGTAGGCGCGCTCCACGCCGGGGAGCGAACCGACTCGCTCGAGCAGCGAGGCGGGAACCGTGGGCCGGTCGCTGGTCGACCCGTTCTTGACGAGCGACTCGGCCGAGATCACGGCCGAGGTGCCCTCACGGGCCGAGGCCATGAGCGTGTTGAACGACTTGTTGATGGTGTCGGTGAGCACGTAGGCGCCGGCGACCATGGCGATGCCGAGCACGACCGCAAAGGCGGTCAGAGACGTACGCAGCTTGCGCGAGAGCAGGCCGCGAAGGGCTATCCGGATCATTTGCCCGTCACCTCCCGGTCTCGCTGATCGCCCGGTGCACTTCTTCGGGCGTCGTGTCGGAGAGCTCCTTGACGATCAGACCGTCGGCGAGGAAGAGAACGCGGTCGGCGACCGTGGCGGCGCGCGCGTCGTGGGTGACCATGACGATCGTCTGGCCGTAGGAATCGACCGAGTCGCGCAAGAGCTCGAGGATCTCGCCTCCCGTCCGCGAGTCGAGGTTGCCGGTCGGCTCGTCGGCAAACAGCACCGTCGGCCGCGTGATCAGCGAGCGTGCGATCGCCACTCGCTGCTGCTGGCCACCGGACATCTCCGCGGGCCGGTGCGAGAGCCGTTGCGCCAGGCCGGCGCTCTCCACGAGCTCATCGAGCCAGGCGTCGTTGATCCTCTCGCCCGAGATCTCGAGCGGCAGCACGATGTTCTCGCGCGCGCTCAGCATGGGCAGGAGGTTGAAGAACTGGAAGATGAAGCCGACGTGCTTGCGCCGGAGCTTCGTGAGCGGGGTGTCATCGAGCGTAGTGATCTCGGTGCCGTCGATCTCGACCGTGCCCGACGTTGGTCTGTCGAGCCCGGCAAGGATGTGCATGAGCGTCGATTTGCCCGAGCCCGAGGGGCCCATGATCGCGGTCAGGAGACCGGCCGGGACGTCGAGCGAGATGCCGCGCACGGCGTCGACCGATGTCTCTCCCTGTCCGAAGCGGCGGGTGAGGTTGCGCGCCTCGACGACCGATCTCGGAGCGGGCTCCAAATCGGGCCTGCTCCCGACTACCGCTCGTGGCTCGGACTCGAGTTGTGTCTGCATTGCCTGGGCCTTTCTCCTTTGCTTATCGCTTGCCCGAAGCCTCGCGTCTGTGCCCGGTAGCGGTAATAGGGCAGGCCTGCCTGTAGTAGTGCGGGCAACCTCACTTCGGTTGCACGGCGCAGTCGGCGTCCGGTCGGCGGCCGTTCGGGCGATAGGTAAAGGGGTCGAGCGGACGGAACCGCTTACGAATCGGCTTCGTCAGAGCGCGCTTCGGGCGAGCCACGAACGAGCGAGAGGATGATCGCGACGGCGAGCACGGCGATGACGAGTAGGAGCGAGAGCAAGACCGGCACGTGGATGACCTCACTCAACATCATCTTGACCCCGATCAACACCAGCACGGCTGCGAGGCCATCGCCGAGGTACGTGAAGCGGGCGATGAGGCCGAGAAGGACGAAGTAGAGCGATCCCAGCCCGAGTAGCGACATTGCGTTAGCGGCGAAGACAACGAACGTGTTGCGAGTGATGGAGAAGATCGCCGGTATCGAGTCGATGGCGAAGGCGACATCGAAGGCGGCGACGAGTACGAGCGCGGCCAGAAGAGGTGTCCCTCGCCGCCGGCCGTCTTCGCGAACGAGCAGACGCTCGCCGTGGAAACGAGTGGTCATCGGCACAACGCGCCGGACGAGACGAAGAAGCGGGTTTCGCTCCGGGTCGATCGCAACCTCGTCCTGGCGCACCATGCGGATACCGGTGACGATCAGGAATGCTCCGAAGATGTAGATCGTGGCCCGGAAGGCGTCGAGCAGTGCCGCGCCGGCGAGGATGAACACGGCACGCAGGAAGAGAGCGCCGACGATTCCCCAGAAGAGAACGCGGCGCTGACTTAGTTTCGGCACGGCGAAGTAGCTGAAGATGAGCGCGAAGACGAAAAGGTTGTCGGTCGAGAGGCTCTTCTCGATCAAGAAGCCGGTCAGATACTCCTGCACCGTCGTTCCGTCGGTGACGAAGAAAAGCGGTAGTGCGAGGAGCACGCCGAGTACGGTCCAACCAATGCTCCACCACGCCGCGCGGCGGAGCGAGATCTCGCCGCCGCCGCGATTGAAGGCGATGAGATCGAACGCGAACAACGCCGCCACGAGGGTGCAGAAGGCTGGCCATATCCAGACGCTCACGCCCCTTATCTTCTAGGAAGCCGATCGCTCTCGCCGGACGAGTGAAGCGGGCCGCTCGATTCGTCGGGGCGAGATGAATCACCAACGAGTCGTGCGTGGGCGAAATTCGGCAGAGAGGGGCGTGCCGAGCGCGAGGAACCGTTCGGCACTAGCTCAGTTTTAGGGTTCTGTCAAGGCTTGCGGAGCGGGTATGCCGTGCGCACAATCGATGTATGCCCAAGCATCTCTGTGAGGTCGTCGGCCTACCTCTCAGGCCGCAGGACGAGGCGGAGTGCCGTCGCTGCGAAGTGCACTGCGACAAGGTCGTCTACCCCGGCGCCTGTGTCGGACGCTCGTGCCCGTTCCTCTACGCCTACGAGGCCTTCGGGCACACCTACGTTGGCTGCATGCAGAAGATCTACGGAGTCGAGATCGATCTCGAGTTGCTGCGGCTTGCGGAGCAGGGCAAGGGCTTCGGCGCTATCAAAGCGAAGCGCGAGCCGCTACCCATGTGCCGGGCCGAAGTCGACTCCTGCTACGCGCATCGGCGTGACGGGCTCGGTTGCCGCAACCCGGAGTTTCACGAGCTGCCCGTGGGCGAACCGACCTTCCGGGTGATCGCTCGTGTCCGGCAGGCCTGAGAGCTCGTTGATAACGAAGCGTTCCGCTCTCTGACCGGGCGATTGTGTGCGCTCTCGATTGACACGGTTTAGGCACACCGGCGTGCGTCTTTCGGCGGTCCGGGCCAGTAGTTTCTAACCACCCCGCAGGCGGGTGGGTTGGAGGAGGGCGAGAGAACGTGGTGCCCGCCCTTGCGGAGCTCACTCGTGGCGATAGGCTCGAAGCGCTCGCTGCTCGCGCTCCGATAGCCATAGGTATACCGTTGCCGAGATGAGCAGCGCCGATCGCCTCGAGAGATACGCCCAGCTCGCCGTCGAAGTCGGCGCCAACCTCCAGCCCGGTCAGTTCCTTTTAGTGCAGGCGTATCCGGAGCAGGCTGACTTGGCGCGGGCGATTGCGGCTCACGCCTACAAGGTCGGAGCGCGTTTCGTCGATGTCAACTACGGCGACCAGCGCGTGCGCCGGTCGCTAATCGAGAGCGGCCCCAGGGAGATGCTCCCCTGGTCGCCGCCCTGGCTCGTCGACCGCCTCGATTACGGCACTGCCGAGAGAGCGGCCAAGATCAACTTCTCGGGCGATCCAGAGCCTGGACTTCTGGCCGACCTCGATCCGGCCCGGGTCGCCGAGTCCAGACAGAGCGAGCTGGTCGAGGCTTCGCTCCGGCAACACGTCGAGGAGCGAGTCGCCTGGTCGCTGATCGGTGCTCCGACCGAGGCCTGGGCCCGAGCCGTATTCGGAGAGCCGGACATCGAGCGCCTCTGGCAGGCGATCGAGCACGCGGTCAGGCTTGACGAGCCCGATCCCGTCGCCGCCTGGCGCGAGCACATTGACCGGCTCGGGAAGCGCGCACGGGTACTGAACAAGCGCCACTTCGACTCGATCCGCTTCCGCGGCCCCGGCACAGATCTGGTGGTCGGCCTGCTGCCTGATTCCAACTGGCATGCGGCCGAAGGCGAGACCATCTTCGGCCAGAAGTACGTGCCCAATCTGCCTACCGAAGAGGTGTTCGCGACTCCCGACCGGCTCCGGGCCGAGGGCGTCGTGCGCTCGACCCGCCCGCTCTCGCTGGAAGGCACGATCGCCCGCGATCTGGAGCTGCGCTTCGAAGGCGGGCGCATCGTCGGTATCTCGGCCTCGACGGGTGCCGAGGCCGTAGAGGCTCAGACTCGCCTGGACGAGAACGCCTGCCGCCTCGGCGAGGTCTCGATCGTCGACAGCTCCTCACGTGTCGGCGACCTCAACATCATCTTCCTGAACACGCTCTTTGACGAGAACGCGGCCTGTCACATCGCCTACGGCCGCGGCTATCCCGGTGGCATCGAAGGTGGGCTGGGCCTCTCGCCGGAAGAGCTGGAGCGCCGCGGTGTCAACTCCTCGGTGGTGCACACCGACCTGATGATCGGAGGCCCCGAGGTGGACGTCGACGGCATCACGCGCGACGGCGAGGCGGTGCCGATTCTGCGCGACAACACCTGGGTGCTCGAGTAGGCCTTCGGCCCGAGAGCGGCTGATCGAGATCGGGGCTCTCTCGAGTTAGCCGAGCAGCGATTCGTAGACCGCGAGGTGGCTTGCGGCCGCCGCGTCCCAGCTGAGCGCATCGCGCGCGGCCAGGGCGCCGGCTCGGGCGCGGGCGAGAGCATCGGGGTTGTCGAGTAGCTCGCGTACGGCCTCGGTCATTGCCTCGATGTCGCCCGCCGGGACGGCGGCGCCGGCTCCGAACCTGCGCACGGGCTCCGCCAGGCCGCCGACGTCGTAGGCGACGGCTGGTACCCCGGCGCCGAGCGCGCGCAGGAGGGCGCCTGACTGGTCGATACCGGCCCGGTAGGGGAACAGAGCCAGCGTCGAGTCTCCGAGGGCGCGGTCGATCTCGGCTTCGGACAAGTAAGCGAGGCGCCACTCGGCGATCTCGCCGGCTTGCTCGCGGTAGGGCTCGATCGGCTCCATCGGATCGCCGGCCACGAGCAGGCGCACGTCGCCAAGCCTCTTTGCCACCTCGATCGCATCGCCCAAGCCCTTGTACGAGCGGATCAGTCCGAGGCAGAGGAGCGTGCGCTCGTCGTCGTTGCGAGGTGGGTCGCTGCGGATGATGGGATGGGGGATGACATGCAGCCGCTCGCTGGCGATTCCGAGATCCGCGAGCGTCTCGCGGCCGCGCTCCGAGTGGACGACAACGGCGTCGAAGCGGCGTAACAGCTTGGGCCAGAGTTTGCGCTTACCGACCGCGCGGCGGGGCACGAGATTGTGAGCGGTGAAGACGATTGGCGCCCGTCTGGGCAGCAGAAAGCGATCGAGCTCGGGCAGGCCGAGCCACTGCAAGTGGAAGACATCCGGCCGGCGGCGGGCGAGGCGGGCCATGCCGAGCGGGTGCTCGCAGAGCTTGATCGGCAGGCGCAGGCGCGAGCGCTTGAACAGGCGCGAGCTGAGCGGATAGAAGAGCTCGCTCCGCTCGTAGCCGTCGGGCTCGGCGACCTGTCCAAAGCGGAAGCGAGAGCTGACCAGCTCGACCTCGGCGCCGGCGCGCACGAGCGCCGCTGCCAGCTCGTGATCGTAGGGCGGCGTGAAGGCAGGAGGATCGGCGATGAGGACGCGCACGGCGGAAGCGTAGAGCGTCGAACGGAATGACGGAGTGCTTCGTTTCGTTAGACGCTCTAGAACGCCGCGGCGGCCAGGTGCTTTCATAGACTCGAAGGCTATGCTCGTCCGCTCCTGGAACCTCTACCACGGCATGACCTCGCCCCGGGGCCGGCGCAGTCACCTCGAAGAAGCGGTACGTCTGGTCTCGTCCGACCGCCCCGACGTCGTCTGCCTGCAGGAGGTTCCGCTCTGGGGCTGTCCTCATCTGGAGGACTGGAGCGGCATGACGGCGATCTGGAGGAGCACTCGCCGCGTCTGGTTCCCGCCCCGGCTGGGCGGCCGGATCACCCGGCTCAACCAGGGCTTCTTCCGCTCGGCGTTCTCCGGGCAGGCGAACGCGATCCTGCTCCGTCCCCGCCTCGTCCCGCTCGAAGAGCGCTGGACGGTAGTCAGCCGTGGCCGGCGCGAACGCCGCATCTGCCAGGCCGTTCGTCTGAAAGGGATGGTGATCGCCAACCTACACGCCTCCGGCGTGGCCGGGCACCCGGAAGTCGGCGCCGCCGAGATCGTGCGCGCGCTCGCCTTCGTCGAGTCGGTCGCCGAGAACGGCGATGTGCTCGTGCTCGCCGGTGACTTCAACCTGCGCTCAAGCCAGCTACCCGAGCTAGCCGGATTCTCGCCGCCTGGGCCGCGCATCGACCACATTCTCGTCCGCGGCGCCGAGGCAAGCCCGCTCGAGGTCTGGCCCCAGGCGCAGCGGACGACCGAAGCGGGTGTCCTCTCCGATCACGCGCCGGTCGAGCTCTGGGTCGGCTAGCGTTATCGTCCCGGCGATGGACTTCGTTCAGGCACGTGCCCAGTTTCCGGTCTTCGAGCACTTCGCCTATCTGAACGCCGGAACTTTCGGGCCGCTCAGCCGCGCCACGATCGAGGCGATGGAGGAGCGGCAGAGACGCGATCTCGAGCTCGGGCGCTCGGGACCGGATTTCTTCCTCGAGGTCATGCGCCTGCGCGACCGGGCGCGGGCGCAGATCGCGGCGCTCGTGGGCGCCGAGGCGGCGCAGGTCGCCCTCACCTGCTCGACCACCGACGGCTGCAACATCGTCCTGGCAGGGCTCGATCTCTCTTCTGAAGACGAGGTCGTGACGACGACCGATGAGCACTTCGGCCTGCTCGGGCCGCTGCATGCCTCGGGCGCCCGCATCGTCGTCGCAAGTCCCGATCCCGAGGCGATCCTGGCCGCGGTCACGCCGCGCACCAGGTTGCTCGCGCTCTCGCAGGTGCTCTGGACGGACGGGCGCGTTCTGCCAGTGGCCGAGCTGAGGGAGCGAAGCGGGCTGCCCGTGCTCGTGGATGGCGCCCAGGCGGTCGGCGCCATCCCGGTCAACGCCGCCGGGCTCGACTTCCTCACCGTCTCGGCGCAGAAGTGGCTCTGCGGGACGGACACGGTCGGAGCGCTCGTCGTCCGCGATCCCGAGCGGCTGCGCATCGCCCGGCCGAGCTACTACGCACAGAAGAGCTTCGAGCCGGACGGAAAGTTCGAGCCGCGACCGGGCGCCGCTCGCTTCGACTCGCAGTGGCTCGCGCCCGCCTCGATCGCCGGCCTTCTCGCCGCTCTCGATGGGCGGCCCGAGTGGGCGCTCGAGCGGGCCGCCGAGATGAGCGAGTGCTGCCGCTCGGCGCTGGCGACGCATTTCGACCTCATCTCGGCACCCGGTCAGGGAACGCTCGTCAGTTGGCGGGCCGAAGGCGATCCGACCGAGACGGTCAGGCGCCTGTTCGAGCGCAACGTCGTTGTCCGCGACATCCCGGGAAGAAACCTGATCCGCGCCTCCTGCGGCTGGTGGACGAGCGAGGGCGATATCGAGCGGCTGCTGACGGCGCTCGGTGAGGACCGCTAGCGTCCGCGTCGCGAGAGAAAGCCTGCGGTGAGCGGTATCGCGAGCGCGACGACGACCAGGCCGGCGACGAAAAAGCTGGCTGCATCCAGCTGCGATAGCCGATCAGCACGACCTGCACGGCGATTCAGATCACGAGGACGGAACCGGCTATTAGAGACGCTGGTCCGGAGAAGAGACTTCGCGACCAGACGGCGAGCGAAGCAGTGAGCATGCTTCCCCCGACGACGCCAAAGAGGATCAAACCGGGGATGAAGTAGTCGGCGAACGGGGTTCCATCGAGCCATTCGCTCGGGAGGTCGACACCGCCGCCCATCATCCCGATTCCGCCGGCGAAGGGCCAGAACGCGACGAAGAGCTCGAGCACCAGAGCAAGTCGGGCCCAGATCGACAGGCGCAGTCGTCTCGGTACGGTCGCTGTCATTCCGTAGAGGCTCTTCGCAAGCCGAGCTGGACCGCGATCGGCCGTAGCGCCGAGACTACGAACGCGATGTGCTCGTCGAGATCGACGCCCAGTTCCTCGGCGCCCCGGTAGACCTCGTCGCGGTTGACGCCGGCGGCGAAAGAGGGCTGCTTCAGCTTCTTACGCACCGACTTGGGCTCGAGCGTGTCGATTCCATCCGGGCGCACTAGCCCGCAGGCGTGCACGAAGCCGGCCAGCTCGTCGCAGGCGAAGATCGTCTTCTGTAAAGGCGTCTCGCGCGGGACGCCGGTGTGGCTGGCGTGGGAGAGGATCGCCCGCACGACCTCCTCGGGATAGCCCTGCTCACGCAGGATCGGGGCGCCGGCCTGGGGGTGCTCGTCGAGTGTGGGGTGGATCTCGTAGTCGAAGTCGTGCAGGAGCCCGGCGACGCCCCACAGCTCCTCGTCCTCGCCGAACTTGCGTGCGTAAGCCCTGACCGCCGCCTCGACTGCGAGCGCGTGGCGCCGTAGCGCCTCGCTCTTCGTGTACTCGGTCAGAGTCGCCCAGGCCTGCTCGCGCGTGATCGCCATCGGCGGCAGCATAACGCGTCCGCTCGCTCGTCCTGTTGCGCCGGGCCATGTCCAGGTGCCAGGCACGATCGTCCCACTGGGGCATGTCTCAGTACCGGCTCGGCGAGGCGTGTCCGAACAAGCCCGGTGCCCAGTGTCGGTCGGGCGAACCTGTCCAACGAGGCCATGACCCGGTGCCAGGCACGGGTGTGCCGAACGGATACGCCTCCGGCTGACGCGGCCGCTACGATGATCGCGTTCGCCCTAGGGCGGCGAGCTCCGAGACCATGACCGACGCTGCAGTCGCCGAAGTCCTACACCGCGAGTCCTTCGTCATCGAAGGCGGACGCCCCCTTTCCGGCACCGTCCAAGCAGCCGGGAACAAGAACGCCGCCCTGCCCATTCTGGCCGCCTCCCTGCTCACCTCCGAGCCCGTAACGCTGCGCAACGTGCCGCGCATCCGCGACGTCGAGTCGATGGTCGAGCTGATCGCGTATGCCGGCGCCGACATCGAATGGACGGGCCCAAATGAAGTTCGAATCGAAGCCGGCGAGATCACCAACACCGACCTCGACCCCGAGCTCTGCCGCCGCATCCGCGCCTCCTTCCTGCTCGCCGGGCCGCTTCTCGCTCGCGCTGGCGCGGTCAAGATCCCGCCCCCGGGCGGCGACGTGATCGGCCGCCGCCGGCTCGACACGCACGTCAAGGCCTTCGTCGACCTCGGCGTTCAAATCGAGGCTGGGCTCGACTACGCGATGAGCGTTAGCAAGTTGCGCGGCGGGCAGCTCTTCCTCGACGAGCCGAGCGTGATGGGAACCGAGAACGTGATCATGGCGGCCGTACTGGCCGAGGGCGAGACGGTCATCGGCAACGCGGCCGGCGAGCCGCACGTTCAGGATCTCTGCCGCTTTCTCGTCTCGCTTGGAGCCGAGATCGAGGGCCTTGGCTCCAATCTCCTGCGCATTCGCGGCGTGCCGGAGCTCTCGGGCGGCGAGCATCGCATCTCGCCCGACCACATCGAGATCGCCAGCTTTATCGGACTGGGCGCGGTCACCCGCGGCGAGCTGACCATCAAGGGCTGCAGCGGCGAAGATCTGCGCCCGATTCTGCCCCACCTGGAGCGGCTGGGCGTGCGGGTCGAAGTGGACGACTGCAGCGTGCGGGTGCCCGATGGGCAGGAGCTCGTGATCCAGGACGATCTTGGCGGGGCGATTTCCAAGATAGAGGACGGGCCCTGGCCGCAGTTCCCAGCCGACCTGACCTCGATCGCCGTGGTCGTCGCCACGCAGGCGCGCGGTACCGTGCTGATCTTCGAGAAGATGTTCGAGAGCAGGCTCTTCTTCGTCGACAAGCTGGTCGGGATGGGCGCTCGGATCATTCTCTGCGATCCGCACAGAGCAGTCGTGACCGGGCCAGCCCCGCTCGTCGCCGACCGCATGGAGAGCCCGGACATTCGCGCCGGTATGGCGATGTTGATCGCAAGCCTCTGCGCCGACGGCGTCTCGACGATCGGGAACATCGGTCAGATCGACCGTGGCTACGAGCGCATCGACGAGCGCCTGCGCTCGGTCGGGGCTTGCATCGAGCGAATCTCCAGCTAGAACTCGAAGCGGAATGAAGACCCGTCGACTGGGTGTGATCGGTGGATGTGAGGCTAGGACGCAGTGTCGCGTTCGTAGCCGGGGGCTACGGGCGCGACCGAGGACAACGTATCGCGCCGCCGAGCGCGGCCAGGCGATGGAGTGCTTCGTTCTGATTCGAGTTCTCCGCTAGGGTGCCGGTATGGCCTCGGATGAGACCGCCGCGACCCGCAGCACCGTCCGCCTGGCACCATCCGGCACAGGGAATGTTCACGTCGAGACGGGCGCCCCGGTGCTCGACCGCCTGCTCGAGCAGGTAGCTCGCTACGGGCATTTTGATCTCACGCTCGCCATTGCTTCCGATTCGGCCGAGGCGCAGTTTGTCTCTTCCGGGCGCGCTTTCGGAGCGGCGCTAGCCAAGCTGCTGCAGGCCGAAGACGTGCGCGGCCACGGTGCCGGCTACATACCTTCGGCCGAGGCGCTCGCGCACGTTGCCCTCGACCTGAGCGACGACCCCTGCCTGGTCTCCAACTTCGATCTCTCGGCCGCCCACGTCGGAGGGCTCGCCGGCGACATGGCCGTTCGCTTCCTGCGCGAGCTGGCGCTGGCCGCCGGGATCGTGCTTCATGTTCGTCTCGTCGAGGGCAGCGACACGCAGCACGTGCTCGATGCCATCTTCAAGGCGCTTGGTGTGGCGCTCGAGACTGCCTGCAGCGTGAGAGGGGAGAGGACATAAAAGAGAAGCAGGTTGTCCGTACCGAGGCTGCACCGGCGCCCTTCCAGGGTGCGCCCTACAGCCAGGCGATCTCCGCCGGTGGTCTCGTATTCATCTCCGGCCAGCTCGGGCTCGTTCCCGGCGAGACAACGCTCGAGGGCAAGAACACCGAGGCGCAGACGCGCCAAGTGTTCGAGAACATCAAGGCGATCCTGGAGGAGGCCGGGAGTGGGCTCGATCGCCTGCTCAAGACGACCGTCTTCCTGGCCGACCTGGCGGATTTCGCAGCGATGAACAACGTCTACTCGGAGTACGTCGGCGACGCTCCGCCGGCGCGCGCGACCGTGCAGGTGGCGGCGCTTCCCTCCGGAGCCCTGGTCGAGATCGACGCCGTCGCGCTGGCCGAGTAGCCGGGTTACGGCCGAGATGAAAGGCAGCGAGTCGCAAACGGGCGCCGCCGCCGCGGACGAGCGCTGGCTGACGCGTAGCGTTGCGGCGATCGGCGGCGCCAGCTTCTTCGCCGACCTCGGCTACGAGATACCGACATCGCTCTTACCGAGCTTCCTGACAACAACGCTCGGCGCTCCGGCGGCTGCGCTCGGCCTGATCGAGGGCTTAGCCGACGGGCTGGGAGGAGTATCGCGTCTTGCCGGCGGCGCCATCGCCGACGATCCGGGGCGTCGGCGCAAAACCGCCGTAGGCGGTTATACGGTGACGGCTCTTCTCGGTGCTGCCATCGGTGTGGCAACGGCGATCTGGCAGGTCGGCGTCCTGCGCGTCGCAGCTTGGGTCGCGCGTGGGTTACGCGCTCCCTCGCGTAGCGCGCTCCTGACCGAGGCCGTCTCGGAGGGAACCTACGGACGCGCCTTCGGCTACGAGCGCGCGATGGACAATCTGGGCGCGATCGGCGGGCCACTCCTGGCGATCGGGCTCGTCGCACTGGTCGGCATTCGCACGGCGATTTTCGTAAGCGTCGTTCCCGGCCTTCTTGCCGCCCTGGCGATCGTGATCGGCATCCGCGCCATCCCGAAACCGAAGCGCGGCGAGCGCAGGGCACTTCGTCTGCAGGTGCGCCCAGTTCTGCGCGGGCGTCTAGGTCGGCTCTTTTTGGCCGTCTCGGCCTTCGAGGTCGGAAACGCGGCGGCGACCCTGCTCATCCTGCGAGCAACCGATCTGCTCCAGCCTGGGCACAGTCGCACGACCGCGGTCAATCTCGCGCTCGGCCTCTACGCCGGCTACAACCTGGCGGCCGTCGTGGCCAGCTTTCTCGGCGGGCGTCTCGGCGATCGCCGCGGCATGATGCTCGTGTTTGGGCTGGGGGCGGCGGCGTTCGCCGTCGCCTACGCGGGGCTTGCCGTGACCGGCTCCTCGGTTGTCCTGATCGCCGTTTTCTTCGCCTTCGCAGGAATCGGGATCGGCTTCGCCGAGACCGCCGAGAGCGCGGCCGTCGCCGGGCTCGCTCCAAGCGAAATGGTTGGCTCGGCCTTCGGCCTCCTGGCCGCCGTGCAGAGCTTCGGTAACTTCGCTGCCAGCGCCATTGCGGGCGGGCTCTGGACGCTTGTCTCGCCGCGCGCCGCTTTCACCTATCTCGCGGCCTGGATGCTCATATCGCTTGCCACGCTCGTTTTCGTGCGCGCCGGCGGCGAGAGCTAGACGAGCGCCCGCGACCTCATCCCCGTCACAATGACGGTATGCGCGCCGAGACGATCATCGCCACGCACTCCAACACCGACTTCGACGCGCTCGCCTCGATGCTGGCCGCGCGGCGTCTCTACCCGGGCTCGGTGGTGGCTCTGCAGCCGACGCTGGCCCGCAACGTGCGCGAGTTCGTGCGTCTCTACGCCGACGAGCTCGAGCTAGTCGAAGCGGGGGCGCTGGATCTCTCGCAAGCGCGCCGCTTGGTGGCGGTCGAGACGGTGCATGCTTCGCGCCTCGGCGAGCTGGAGTCACTGACGCTCGATTCGGCTGTCGAGAAGATCGTCTTCGATCACCACGAGCGCGTCTGTCCAGAGTGGGTGAAGCCCGAGAACCTCTACCTGACCGAGGAGGGGGCGCTGACGACGACGCTGGTCGGCATCCTTGCCGAGCGCGAGCTGGCCGTGAGCCCGCTCGAGGCGACCGCCTTCGCGCTCGGGATCCACGAGGACACCGGCTCGCTCACCTTCGCCTCGACCACGCAGCGCGACGCCGAGGCGATCGTCTGGTGCCTGCGCCACGGTGCGCGCCTGGACGAGCTCGGCCACTTCTTACGTCCCGCCCTCGGGGAGGAGGAGCGTGAGCTTCTGAGCAAGCTCATAAACTCGGCCCGGCCCGTGCGAGCCGCCGGTGTCGAGCTCCTCCTCGCAAGCGCTAGTTGGCCGCGTTATCTCGAAGACATCGCTCTGCTCGCTCACAAGCTCGTCGATCTGACCGACTGTGACGCGCTCGCCTGCTTGGTCGAGATGGAAGGACGCGTTTTCGCCGTGCTTCGCAGCCGCGTGCCCGAGCTCGATGCCGCCGGGCTGGCTGCCGTGCTCGGTGGCGGGGGCCACCACGGAGCGGCTTCCGCCTCGACTCGCCTCTCGCTCGAGCAGGCCTGCCGAGCGATCGAGACAGGTCTCGCATCGGCACTCGGGCAGCCGCCCGTGGGGAGCGAGGTGATGTCGAAGCCGCCGCGCTTCGTCGAACCCGAGACCAAGGTTGCCGAGGCGATGGCTACCTGCCAGCGCTACCGCCAGTCGGGCATTCTTGTGCTCGAGGAAGGACACCTGCGCGGTGTCGTCAATCGCGAGGATCTCGATAAGGCGCTTGGGCACGGCCTCGATCAGGCGCCGGTCAAGGCGATCATGGCGCTCGAGGTCGCCGTCTGCGCCCCTGCCACCACGCTTCCCGAATTGCGGAGGATGCTGGTCGATTCACCGTCCGGGCGGATCGCCGTGATCGAGGACGAAGAGGTTGTCGGGGTGGTTACTCGTGGCGATCTGCTTGCGGCCTTTGGTCTGCGCGAGGAACCGGCGAGTACGGGCGAGGCTGATCTCGAGGACGAGCTGGAGAAGTTGGAAGCCCTGGCGCCCCTACGCGAGGCGATCGCGACGATCGGCGGCACCTTTGAGGGCATCTACCTCGTGGGCGGCTCGGTGCGCGACGTTCTCCTCGGAGCGAAGAGCTTCGACATCGACATCGCCGTGGAAGGCGACGCCATCGGCCTGGCAAGAGAGCTGGCGCGGTTGCTGCGCGGGCGCATCCGCGCGCACGAGAAGTTCGGCACGGCGGTTGTCCTCTACAACGAGGGAGCACGTGTCGATGTGGTCACCACGCGCACCGAGTTCTACGACGCGCCGGCGGCGCTGCCCTCGGTCGAGCACGCCAGCATCCGTGAGGATCTCTTCCGCCGCGACTTCACCGTCAACGCGATGGCGGTGTCGCTTAAAGCGCAAGACTTCGGAAGGCTGGTCGATCCCTTCGGCGGCCGGCGCGACATCTCCGACCGGCGACTCCGTGTGCTCCACAACCTATCCTTCGTCGACGACCCTACGCGCATCTTCCGGGCCGTTCGCTACGAGAGCCGGCTCGGCTTTCGCATGGACGAGCACGCCGTCGCGCTGGCTCGCAGCTGCGTGGAGATGGGGCTCTTCGACGATCTCTCTTCGGCGCGGCTGCGCGACGAACTGATCGCCATCCTCGACGAGCCGGACGCACCGCGCTCGATCCTGCGCCTAGCCGAGATCGGTGTTGCCGCGGCCGTGCATCCCCATCTCGCTGCCGACGAGGAAGCGGCTGCGCTGGTCGAGCGCCTTCACGTCCTGCGCGACCGCTACGCCCCCGAGCTGCCGCGCTGGCGACCCGGCCTGGCGGCGCTTGCCCGTCGTCTGCCGACTTACGAGCTCTACTCCTGGCTCGGGCGCCTGCGCCTGCGCCGCCGCGACATCGAGAAGATCGTGGCGGCGGTTGTGTTCGCGCCACGGTTGGTCGATCGCCTGCAACGGGAGATCAGCCCGGCCGAGATCGTTTCGCTGGTCGAGCCGGTGGCTCCGGACGCGCCACTCGTTGCTCTCGCCATGCGAGATCTACCGGCCCTCGAGGAGTACTTCGAGCGCCTGAGCGGGATCGAGCTCGAGATCGACGGCAGCGATCTGGTTGAGTTGGGGCTGGAGCAATCGCCGCGCGTGGGCGAGATTCTGGCCGAGCTGCGCCGGCGCAAGCTGAACGGGGCGCTGGCCGGGCGCGAGGCCGAGCTCGAGGCGGCGAGGCAACTCATCGTCGAGGGTAGTTAGAGATGGAGGGAATGTTCTATCGCTGGCGACCGCCGGGCCCGTACACGGTCGCCTTTTCGACCCGTCTCGGCGGAGTCAGCGAGGGAACCTTCGCCTCGCTCAACCTGGGCAAGCAAACCGGCGACGAACCGGCACGGGTGTTCGAGAATCGGGCGCACCTCTGTCGCGAGCTGGAGATCGACCCCGCTCGCGCGACCATGGCCCGTCAGCTCCACGGCGCCGTGGCGCGGCGGGCCGAGCCGAAAGGACTGCTCTCCGAGGATATCGACTTACCCGAGTGCGACGCCCTTTGGAGTGAGGAGCCCGGGCAGGGGATGCTGCTCGTCACGGCCGACTGCCTTCCGATCGCGTTGGCGCGCGAGGATGGCGAACGGCCGGGCCTGGCTCTCGTCCACGCCGGCTGGCGCGGTCTGCTCGCGGGCGTTATCGAGTCGGCCGCACGGGCTCTCAGCCGCGGCCGCATCAGGGCGGCGCTCGGCCCTGCGATCGGGCCCTGCTGCTTCGAGGTGTCAGACGAGGTGGCGGCGCGCTTTCGCCGGCAGTTCGGGCGCGAGGTCGCGCTCGGTCGCAACGTCGACCTCTGGCTGGCCGCCGAGAAGGCGCTCGAGAGCGCCGGTTGCAGCCAAATCGAGCGGGTGGGGATCTGTACGTCCTGCCATCCGGAGCTCTTCTTCTCGCACCGGCGCGATCAAGGTCACACGGGGCGCCAGGGGGTTATCGGTGCGATCGGCTGAGGAGATCCGCGAGCGCTACGAGCGGATCCGCGAGCGCGTCGGGCCGCGCGTCACTGTTGTGGCGGCGACCAAGTACGTGTCGCTGGAGGAGATGAGCGTTCTGGCCGAGGCGGGCGTCGAGGTAGTGGGGGAGAACCGCGCTCAGGCGCTGGCAGCGAAGCAGGCGCGTTACGGAGCAGCCTTCCACTGGCACTTTATCGGTCACTTGCAAAGCCGCAAAGCGGCGCTCGTGAGCGAGCTCTGCGAGCTCTGTCACTCGCTTGCGAGCGAATCGGCGGGTCGGCAGCTGAGTATTCCGGCGCTGATCGAGGTCAATCTCGCCGGAGAAGAGACGAAGTCCGGTATCGCTCCCGAGGAGCTGGAGGGCTTCCTCGACCTCTGTCGTCAAATTGGCATCGACGTCCGCGGCCTGATGACCATGCCGCCGCTCGCGAGCGATCCCCAGGCCTCGCGTCCCTACTTCCGGCGCCTGCGAGAGCTGGCCGAGCGCTTCAATCTCCCGGAGCTCTCGATGGGCACCAGCCAGGACTACCTCGTCGCCGCCGAGGAAGGCGCCACCTTCATTCGCGTCGGCAGCGTTCTCTGGAGTTAGCGCCCGGAGAGGCGGCGAGTGAAATCGCGCTCGAGGTAGAAGCGCTGAGCGGCTGTGATCAGCGTGTAGGCCAGGAACATGCCGCCGAAGAAGGCGATAAAGCTTTCTGGCGCATCGCCCGTCGATGTGTACACCGCCGCGATTGCCAGCACGGTTAGAAGCGCCACGAGTAGGCCGGCTGTGAAGCTCCGCGGTGCTGAAGGCGAGCGGGGCTCACTCTCCCAGTCGACTCGGCGCGCGAGAGGCGGCTGAGCCAGAACGAGGCGATTGCAGCTGTAGACGACAAAGCCCACAGCGAGACCGACAAACACGATCAAAGCGCTCGAAGGCCGAGGGCGAAGACCAATTCCCGCCGCAAGGAAGACGAAAGAGGAGCAGATCTCGAGCACGAGCTGTTCGCGCGTACAGGAGAGAGCTCTTTCCCAGCGTGCCCGTCTCTCGATCACCGCGGCGAGTCTACAGCGCTACCTGTTCGACCTCGTCCGCATGGTGGTACGGGCAAAAGCGCGACCCGATCATGGCCGACCGCTTACAGGGTCGGCGGTAGATCGTCTCGCCCTGGCAGCGCCGCGCCTCGTTCGAAGCAAGCAATCTGTTCGCCTCGGCCCGGGATCGCGGCGGGTAGTCGTAGCGCTGGAAAAGTCTGTAGAGCGCCACGGTGGCCGAATGAGCGCTCGAGTAGCCCCATTGCTCGTAGCCCCGCCGCGCCAGCTCCGGAATGCTCAGTCGAGCTTGCTTGTGCAAGAGGTGGGCGGCCCGGAGTTGCTCGGGGGAGAGCAGGGCGTGAGTCGGCCCGAGTCGTAGCTTACAGCGATTTGAGGACATTCGCTGGTGCCCCTCAGATGGCGCTTCCGAGCTTCTGGGCGCGTAAAGCAAGTGAGGCTAGGACGCGGGGGGCGTTCTTATCGAGAGAGACGCGGACGCGACTGAAAGCAGCACCTCGCGCGGCTTTGCAGCGTCTGTGAGTCCAAGCGTATTGCTTGAAGGGGCGCCAATCAGCACGGGAGGCGACGGACTGTGGCGGCCTTTTCCGTCCGTCTTCTTCGAAATCGCGGCGGCTCATCTCGATCTTGACAGTAGGAGACTTTTTCACAGTGTTGCCGTAAAGTCAACTTGCTCCTGACCGCTCTCTTTGCGATGTCAACCGCGCCGACGGTTACAATTGCTTCATATGGGGTTCGCGGACGTCTGGAACCGGACGCTCGTCTATTTCGGCATAGCCGAAGAGGAAGACTGGGACGAGGACGGCTACGTGACCGAAGAGGCTGAGCGCACGCATAGCGAGCGGCCGAACGTTCGGCGACTAACGCCGCGCCGTCGCGGCGCCGAGCTAGATGAGTGGAGCGAGCCTGAGAGCCCGCGTCAGCGCGGCGTAGCGCTCCGCCCGGCGACCCGCCTGCGCGGTGTCGAACCGCCTGCGGTTGCAGCCGCCGCCGGCGTCTCGCCGGCGCGCGTTCATCTCGTCATCCCGCGTGGCTTCAATGATGCTCAGCAGATCGCCGATCACTTCAAGCAAGGCATTCCGGTAATCCTCAATCTGCAGGGAATAGACAGCGAGCTCTCGAAGAGGCTGGTCGACTTCGCCAGCGGGCTCACCTACGCGCTCGACGGCGGGATGCAGCGAGTGGCCGACAAGGTCTTCCTGCTCACGCCCCAGCACGTAGAAGTCTCGGCCGAGGAACGCGCCCGCATGATCGAGCGTGGTTTCTTCAATCAGGGCTAAGGGTTTCTCCCGTTAGGGATAAGCCCAAAGCCTCGTGGACAAGAGTCGCGGCAGCGGCGTAGGAACGAGCGCCGGCGGAACGAATTGACGCAGTATGGGCAACGAGGCCAGCCTGACAATGCTCTTCTCAGCTGTCTCCCAGGTGATGACGCTGGTGAACGTCTTCGTGTCCGTTTACTCGCTGATCATCTTCGTGTACGTCCTCAGCTCCTGGATACCGCTGCCCTATAACCGCAACCTGAATCGAGTTCGCCGCTTTCTCTTTGACGCTTGCGATCCGTATCTCCGTGTGTTTCGGCGCTTGCTGCCTTCGTTCGGAGGAATTGATCTATCTCCAATCGTTGCCGTGTTGGCGCTCTGGCTGATCGATCGGGCGGTGTACGAAGTGCTTGCCCAGTTCGGATAAGGAGGCATTCCAATGGCTTTGACGCCCGTAGAGATAAGGCACAT
>Ga0066798_10000018_pt1 | contig 107201 bp, 100 predicted proteins | sample PersoiDNA2013203_FD_70961 | JGI IMG/M metagenome (GOLD analysis project Ga0066798, IMG submission 70961) | Permafrost soil microbial communities from the Arctic, to analyse light accelerated degradation of dissolved organic matter (DOM) -... | ecosystem: Environmental > Terrestrial > Soil >... | reverse complement strand
CGTTCGAGCTGGAAGAACTTCTCGTACTTCGGCTCCAGCGCGGCGCGGGCGTCGGCGATGTTCTTGAACAGCGCGCGGCCCTTGTCGGTGACCAGCAGCTTTTCGACCTGGGCCAGCTGCGTGGCGATCATGGCGCGGTTGTTCTCGATGATCTTGCGATATTTGGCGCTTTCCTCGTCGCTCGCCGACAGCAGCATGCTGCGCATCTGCCGGCCCGTGTCGACGCTGGCGCGGATCATGTCCTTGGCCATCACCACTTTCGGATAGGCGTTTTCCGTGATCTGGCGGGTGGCCTCGTTCATGCCGCTCATGCGTTGCATGGACAGCACGGCAAGCACGATCAGCAATGCGACGACGGCACCAAAGGCCAGGGCCAGGCGGATACCGATTTTCAGATTTTTAAGCACGATGGCTCCCAACTATTGAAACGTTTGAAAAATGACCTATGCCGCCGCCGCGCTGCGCTCGTCCTCGACGCTGAGCAGCGCCGCCATATCGAGAATCAGTGCCACGTCGCCGTTGCCGAGAATCGACGAGCCGCTCAGAAAGCGCACGCCGGAAAACACCTTGCCCAGCGGCTTGATCACCGTCTGGAATTCGCCCAGGAGGTGGTCCACCACGAGGCCTGCCTTGCGGCTGCCGTAGCGCACCACCACGATGCTCTGCCGTCGCGCCGGGGCGCCGTCGACGGCAAATCGTTCACGCAGCCGCACGAAGGGCATGGCCTGTCCACGCAGGTCGATATAGTCGTGCAGCGGGTCGTCGCGGAACTCGACGCATTCCTCGACCATGTCCATCGGGATGACGAAGACAGACTTGCCCACGCCGACCTGGAAGCCGTTGATGATGGCCAGGGTCAGCGGCAGGCGCACCGTGACCGTCGTGCCCTGGCCTTCCGTGCTCGCGATTTCAACGCTGCCGCGCAGCGCAACGATATTGCGCTTGACGACATCCATGCCGACGCCGCGGCCGGACAGGTTGGTGACCTGTTCGGCCGTCGAGAAGCCCGGCTCGAAGATCAGGCCGAAGATTTCCTTGTCCGACAGGACCCGGCCCGGCTCGACCAGCCCACGCTCGATGGCCTTGGCCAGGATGCGTTCGCGCTTCAAGCCGCCGCCGTCGTCACTGACTTCGATGACGATGCTGCCCGACTCGTGGTAGGCGTTCAGCGATACCACGCCCTGGGCCGGCTTGCCGCGCGCCAGGCGCACGTCGGCCGGCTCGATGCCGTGGTCCATTGCATTGCGCACCAGGTGCGTCAGCGGATCGCCGATCTTTTCCACCACGGTCTTGTCCAGCTCCGCGTCCTCGCCGCTGACGTCCAGGCGAATGTCCTTGCCGATTTCGCGCGAGACGTCGTGCACCACGCGCTGGAAGCGGTTGAAGGTGGCACCGATCTTGACCATGCGCAGTTGCAGTGCGCTGTCGCGCACTTCTTCCACCAAGCCGGACAAGGTCGACGTGCATTCCAGCAGTTCCGGAATCTGCGTGCGGCGGGCGATCAGGTTGGCGCCGGCGCCGGCGATGATCAGCTCACCGACCAGGTTGATCAGGCGATCGAGCTTGTCGGCGTCGACCCGCACGGAGCGGTTTTCCTGGCGCGGTTCGTTGGCCTGCTTCTGCTTCGACAGCGCCGCCTCCACCACCGGCGGGCGCACCAGGCCCTGGCCCACCAGGATCTCTCCCAGCGGTGCCGCCTGCGCGCCGCCGGCGCTCTGCACGGCCAGCGCCTGTTCCAGCTCGCGCGCCGTGATGCTGCCGCTGCGCACCAGCATTTCGCCCAGCAGGCTGCGTTGTTCCGGCATGTCGTCGATCAGCTGCACGTATTCCGACACCTTGGTGCGCGGTGCCAGGATGCGGATCTGGCAGTCGTCGCGGACGAAGTCGAATACCTCGTCGATGGCGGCCTTGTCGGCGGCCGTGGAGAAACCGATCTCGAAACCGAGGTAGCACGATTCGGCATCGAAGCCTTCCAGGGCCGGCAAGGCGTCGTCGAGCAGCGCGATATCGGTGATCTGCCCGATCTGCCCCAGGTAGCGCAGGAAGGACAGCGGGTCCATGCCGTTGCGCAGCACATCCGGGCCGAAGCGCAGCGAGATGTGCCAGTGCGCCGCCGTGGCCGGCGCGGTGGCGGCCGCCGTGGTCTTCGCCACCGGTGCCGGCGCGGCCGGCGTGCCCAGGTAGGCCTGCAGCCGTTCGCACAGGGGCGCGCCTTGCGCCGTCAGCGCGTCGTCGCCGGCCAGCGTGCCCGCTTCGACCGCGTCGACGAGGGCGCCGATATGGTCGCAGCAGGTCAGCAGCAGCGCCACCAGGTCTTCCGTCACGGGCACCGTGCCGGCGCGTACCTTGTCCAGCACACTTTCGGCCACGTGCGTGAAATCGACCACGGCATCCAGGCCGAACATGCCGGCCGAGCCCTTGATGGTGTGGGCGGCGCGGAACACGGCGTTGACGGCCTCGTCGCCTTCCTCGGCCACGTGCAGCAGCGCGTGTTCCATCGCTTCGAGCAGGTCGCGGCTCTCGGCGATGAAGGTATGGATCAACTGGTCGAGATTCATGCGTCCTCCGCCGCGAAACGAGCCGTCAGGCCGGTCAGGTGGAACACCTCGCGCACGGCCGGGCTGCAGGCTTCGAGCCGCAGGACCTGGCCCTGGCGCTGCGCCTCGCGCCTGGCCAGCAGCAGCAATTGCACACCGGCGCTGTCGAATTCGGTCACGTCGGACAGGTCGAGCGCCAGCGCACGCGTCTCGGCCACGGCCTGCGCCACGGCGCCTGCCAGCACGTCCTTCAGCTCCGCCGCGCGGTAAATCGTCATCTCGCCTTCGATGCGCAGGGCAACAGCGTCCCCTTGGCCCGCCGGGCCAATTTCGCCAATCGTCATGGAATACTCCCCGGCGCGTACGCCGGCAATGGGTTGGTTCGTCAGGCCTTACGGCATGACCAGTTTTTGCACCGCTGCCAGCAGCGTGTCCGGCTTGAACGGCTTGACCATCCAGGCGCGCGCGCCCGCAGCCTGGCCCTGGGCCTTCTTGTCTTCCTGCGATTCGGTCGTCAGCATCAGCACGGGCGTGAACTTGTAGGCCGCGCGTGTCTTCAGCTCCTTGACGAAGGTGATGCCATCCATGTTCGGCATGTTGACGTCGCTGATGATCAGGTTGACCTTCTGCCCCGTCAGTTTGGACAGCGCGTCGACGCCGTCCACGCCTTCGATGACGTCATAACCGGCTTGCTTCAATGCGATGCTGACGACCTGGCGGATCGACAGCGAGTCGTCCACCACCATGATGGTTTTTGCCATGAGAGTTCCTAGAAAAATGTGATTTCTTCGGCCTGCTGGGGTGCAGGTTTCGCGGCGCCCTGGTGGAGCGCGTGTTCTTCCGCCATTGCGTAGGTGCTTTCCAGCTCGGCCAGCAAGGCCCGCGCTTCCAGCACCGGCAGGTCGGCCTCGCCGCTGGCCGGGTTGGCCGGGTCAGCGGCGGCGCGCTGGCGGTGCTCTTCCAGGTAGACCGGCATGCGGGCGATGTTCTGCTGCACGTGCGACAGGATCTGGCTGACCCTGTCCTGGAACTGCAGCTGTACCAGCGCGTCGGCCACTTCGGCCTTGATGCCCACGCTTTCGCGCTGCAGCAGGTCGGACGACTGCACCAGGGCGTCGGTAACGCCACGGAACGCGTCCAATACCTTGTTGATGGTGTCGCCCGAGGCCTGTACCGAGCGCTGCTCGTCGCGCATCGATTCGCCCGCCGCCAGGCTGGTGCTGGCGATGGCGTTGCTGATCTGGCCCACCTGCTGGGCGATATGCTTGCCCGCTTCGGCCGACCGGTTCGACAGCATGCGCACCTCGTTGGCGACGACGGCAAAGCCGCGGCCCGCCTCGCCGGCACGGGCCGCCTCGATGGCGGCGTTCAATGCCAGCAGGTTGGTCTGCCAGGCGATGCTTGCCACGTCGGCCGCCATCTTCTGCAGCTGCGCCGTGATGTGCTGCAGGCCTTCGATCTTTTCCAGCATGGCCGACTTGCTGGCCGCCGCGCTGGCCAGCATGTCCAGCAGCGAACGCAGCTCGCGCTCGCTGTCGGCAAACACTTCGACCATGCCGCCGCCTTGCGTGTTGCGTGCCTCGCCGGAGGCGGCAAGGGCCTGCTCCAGCTTGAACACGATGCCCGAGAACTGGCCTACCAGGGCCACGATGGCCGCTTCCATCTGGTCGCGCGAGGCCCCGATGTGCGAGGACCACACACCGGCCACTTCCTCGCCGAACTGCTGCCGGCTGGCCAGGTAGGCGCCCAGCGCGTTGTCGGCGGCAGGCCGGCGGGCGGCGCCGTGCAGGCTGGTGGCAATGCCGGCGCCCAGCAGCGCGGCGGCGGTCAGCCAGCCATGCCATTGACCGCCGGCCAGCGGCACGATGGCCACGGCGGCACCGGCACCGATGGCGGCCGGATAATAGTCGGACAACTGGCGTAGTTTAATCGAGCGCACCAAGGATTCTCCACGAGCGGTATTGGAATAATTATCACGAACGATTACCGCCTGTTGGTCGATAATGTCGCGGCACGGGTCGGATGCGTGAAATGCATGGCGCGTGCTATTCACAATCATTGCAGATCGTATTGCCGTAGCGCAAGCAATGACGTGGCTTTTCGCTTGGAAGGTCGCTTAAAACAGACAGGGCTTAATCTATTGGAATGCCTTATTGGAAGCAGCCTGATTTAAAGTCATTTCTTTTCGCTACCAAAATGCCTTTAATGCAGCGGGCATATTGGCAGGAAAGAATGCATTAAAAGAACGAAGCAAATCCGCATCACCCGCTTTCACTGCTGCAATTCGACAATCCGGTGTCAGACACCTGATTGCGCGCCGATGCAGGCAACACGGGGATGCGTGGCAGGCAATAAAAAAGCCGGCGAATGCCGGCTTTCGAGGGAGTGAGGCGGATCAGCCGCGGCGGCGGCGCCGGGCGGCGACGCCCAGGATGCCCAGGCCGGCGGCCAGCATGCCGTAGGTGGCCGGTTCCGGTACGGGCGAGACGTCGACCGTCAGTGCCGTCTGCGTCACGGTGGCGTTGCCGACGCCGTCGAACCACAGGCCCGTGGCGAAGGCCACCGGGCTGTCCGGATTGATGGACGCCGTCACTTCGATGCCCGTGATGCGGAACTGGTCGACCGATTTGCCGAACTCGAAGTGTTCGCCGCCGGCGACACCGGCCGCGAACAGCTTCCACTCGCCGCCATCCATCAGCCAGATGTCGTAGCGGCCGTCGCCCACGCCCGGCAGCAGGGTGACGCCGTTGACCAGCGGGCCGTTGCTGATGACGTAGTCGTAGCCGGTTGCGACGACAGGGTCGATCCAGATCGGCGTACCGGTACCGACCGGCATGTTCTCGAACACCCAGCCGGCCGAGCCGTCATCGATATTGCCTGGCAGTACAGGGTTGTACGGGTCGCTGCCTGGCAGGTTCTCGTTACGCACCATGAAGCGCCACACGCCGTCGGTGCCCGTATTGTTGTCGTTGACCAGGCCCAGCACGTTCTGCGTGCCCGAACCGATCAGCGAGTAGGAATTGAGCTGCGCGCCGGCGTTCCAGCCTGCAACGGCCGGTTGGCCGCCGAAGCCGTTGGTTCCCTGGCTGGCGTCGCCCGTCGTCCACTGCAGCTGGCCGTAGCGGAATTCCATGTCGAAATCGCCGGCGTGCCCCGTCGCCGCGGATTGGTCCTTCAGTACCAGCTGGAAGGTGTTCTGCTTGTCGTTGTGCTGGCTGTAGTAGCCCACCGTGTCCCACGTCACGACCACCGTCTTGCTGTCCGGATTGGCCAGGTAGACGTTGTTCATGAACGGGACCGGCAGGTTGTCGGTCTGGTTACGGGTGTCCACGTCGGCCCAGAACGGGGCGATCATCGCGGCGCGCGAAATCGGGAACAGCGACGGCGTGAAATCGCTCAGGGGACCGGAGAACGACACATTGCCGTTGTTGTTGACCCAGTAGTCCGAATACGAGTTGCCGAAGAAGTTAATCTGGAACGGCAAGGTCAGGCGGTCTGACGAGCGGTCGTCGTTCGGTTCCATGATGCGCGCGCCGAAGCCGCGGTCGCCGCCGAAGCCCGACAGGAGTGGATCGGCGTAAGCCGTCGTGCTGGCGAATGCCGCCAGCAGCGACATTGCGAGGAAAGTACGTTTCATGTTTACCCTGGTGTGATGTTCTGGATTGTTGGTGTGGCGAGACGCCACGCGGCGCCATTGTGCAATATTGGCAACTACATCGATATCACATAAGCAAGTGATTGATCCGAACTTATATTTATGCTATTTTAATAAGTTGCATTTCCGATTTGCATCGCAAATTCCGGATTTACCCGGCTTTTCATCCGGCTACCCACGCAACCCCACCGGCCAGCGGACCAAAGGGACACCCATGCAACTTGAAGTATTCGAGGCAGCCCTGTTCGCCGATGAGGACACCTTCGTCGCCACGGCCGTGGACTGGCTGCGGCGCGATATCGCCTTCGACGGTCTGCTGTGGGGCCGCGGTCCGGCCGGTGCGACGTTGCCGTCGGACCAGGTGCGGGTGCAGGGCCGGCCGGCGGCCATGGCCGCGCAATACGCCGGCATCGCCGCCGCCGATCCGGTCAGCCGCCGGGCGGCCGCCCTGCCCGGCCAGGCGCATGCGCTGACGATCGGCGTGGCCTGCGCGCCCGGCTCGCCCGCCCTGCGTTTCTGGCAGGCGTTCGAAACCAGCGAGATGGTGGTCCTGGCCAAGGCGGACCACGACGACGCGGCGGTGGGCTGGCTCGGCCTGCTGCGGGCTGGCCGCGAGCCGTTCGGCGAGACCCAGTGCCATGCCATGCAGCGCCGCGCCGACGCCATCCTGACGGCGCAGCAGCTGCGCGTTGCCAAGGGAGCCCGCACGCCAGCCGGCATCGCGGCCGTACCGGCATTGGCCACCGAAGCACTGACGGGCCGCGAAATGGCGGTGGCGCAGGCCTACGCCGACGGCCGCTCCGTCAAGGAAGTGGCGCGCCTCCTGGGGCTTTCCGCATCGACGGTGCAGTGCCACCTGGCGCGGGTCTACCGCAAGATGGGCGTGCATAGCAAGATCGGCCTGCGCAAGGTGCTGCCGGACCGGCGCACGCGGGCGCGTCCGGCCTGAGCCCGCACGGCACCTGTTGCGGCCGCCGGCCCGCCATGCAATGATGGCAACAGAGGAATCCAACCGCACCCGCCGCGTTCCGGAGACGACGATGACCGACCCGATGCATCCGCCCCGCCCCACCCCCTGGCGGTCGGGCATCGCCCTGCTGCTGGGCGCGCTTGCCGCCGCGGCATTGGTGGCACTGGCCCTGCTCTTCTGGCGCCAGCAGGCCGGCGCCCCGTTCGCGCCCGGCCCGCTGGGCCTGCGCTACGCCGTGCAGCTGCAGAACGGCCAGATGTTCTACGGCGTGCTGCGCGAGATCGGCGCGCGCCACCTGCAGATGGAAGACGTGTATTACGTGCAGCCGTTCACGCAGCCGAACGGCCAGCAGGGCAACCGTGTCGTCAACCGGCAGAAGAACGACTGGCATGGTCCCCAGGTGCTGACGGTGTCGCTCGACAAGGTGGTGACCATTGAAACCGTGGGCGCCACCTCCCAGCTTGCCAAGCTGATCGAGCAGGACAAGGCAGCCGCGCCGCGCTGAGCAGCCGCGCGCAAAAAAAAGGCGCCCCGCGGGGCGCCTTTGTCGTTACCGGGGCAAGTGTCAGCCGCGCAGCGCGCTGGCCGCCTTGGCCAAGGTCGTGATGTGAGCCCAGTCGCCGGCCTTGATGGCGTCGCGTGGCGTCAGCCACGAACCGCCCACGCAGGCCACGTTCTTCAGCGCCAGGAAGGCCGGCGCCGTTTCCAGCGAAATACCGCCGGTGGGGCAGAAAGTGATGTCCGACAGGGGACCGGCAATGGCGTTCAACATGCCGACGCCGCCGGCCGGCACGGCCGGAAACAGCTTCAACTGGCGGAAACCCTGTTCACGGGCCTTCATCACTTCCGAAGGCGTCATCACGCCTGGCAGCAGCGGCAGGCCGGAGGACTTCTGCGCGGCGATCAGCGCGTCCGTCAGGCCGGGCGAAACGCCGAACACGGCGCCCGCGTCGCGCGCGGCGGCGAATTCTTCCGGCGCCGTCAAGGTGCCGACGCCGACGATGGCGCCTTCCACCCCGCTCATGGCGCGGATCGCGGCCAGGCCGTGCTCCGTGCGCAGGGTCACTTCCAGCACGCGGATGCCGCCTGCCACCAGCGCCTTGGCCAGCGGCACGGCGTGGTCGGGATCATCGATCGCGATCACGGGGATCACGGCCGAGGTACGCATAATGTCGAGCAGAGTCATGGTCATGGCGCTTTCTTAACGAGGAAATCTTCATCGGAACCGGGCACGGTATTGCCCACATTGTCGCCACCGTGCAGTTCCACGGTGGTGTCGATCGGCGACGGCAGGCCGAAAGTCGTTGCGCCGTGTTCGGCCGCGCTGACGGTGCTGCGGAACATGCCGAACAGTTCGCGACCCATGCCGACGTGGCTCGGCGTCAGGTCGGCCTGCGCCATCGCACGCGAATGCCAGACCTGGTCGCCCACCAGTGCTTCGAGCGTGCCGGTGGCGGCATCGACGCGGATCACGTCGCCGTCGCGCACCAGGCCGAGGGGGCCGCCGGCCAGCACCTCGGGCGACACGTGGATCGCCGCCGGCACCTTGCCCGAGGCGCCCGACATGCGGCCGTCCGTCACCAGCGCGACCTTGCGGCCGGCATCCTGCAGGTTGGCCAGCGCTGGCGTCAACGCATGCAGCTCGGGCATGCCGTTGGCGCGCGGGCCCTGGAACCGCAGCACGGCGACGAAATCGCGATCGAGCTTGCCGGCCTTGTACTCGGCCATGAAGTCTTCCTGCGAATTGAACACGATCGCCGGTGCTTCTACCGAGCGGTGCTCGGGCTTCACGGCCGAGACCTTCATTACGGCGCGGCCCAGGTTACCCCGCACCAGCACCATGCCGCCGTCCTTCGAGAACGGCTCGGCGGCCGTGCGCACCACGTTCGAATCGGCCGACACCGCCGGCGAATCCTTGAACACGACATCCTTGCCGCCTTCGGCCAGGAAGGGCTCCTTGCAGTGGTTGCGCAGCCCCTTGCCGAGGATCGTCGTGACGTCGTCGTGCAGCAGGCCGGCGTCGAGCAGTTCGCGGATGACGAAGCCGGTGCCGCCGGCGGCGTGGAAGTGGTTCACGTCCGCCTCGCCGTTCGGGTAGATACGCGCCAGCAGCGGCACCACGGCGGACAGGTCGTTGAAATCGTCCCAGTCGATGACGATGCCGGCCGCCTTGGCGATGGCCGGCAGGTGCAGCGTGTGGTTGGTCGAGCCGCCCGTGGCCAGCAGCGCGACGATGGCGTTGACGATGGACTTTTCATCGACGATATGGCCGACCGGGATGTACTCGTTGCCCAGCTCCGTGATCACCGCGGCGCGGCGGGCGGCGGCGGCCGTCAGCTGCTCGCGCAGCTCGGTGCCCGGCGTGATGAAGGCGGCGCCCGGCAGGTGCAGGCCCATCACCTCCATCAGCATCTGGTTGCTGTTGGCGGTGCCGTAGAAGGTACAGGTGCCGGCACCGTGGTAGGACTTGGCCTCGCCTTCGAGCAGCTCGTCGCGCGTGGCCTTGCCCTGCGCGTAGCGCTGGCGGATGGCCGCTTTTTCCTTGTTCGACAGGCCCGACGTCATCGGGCCGGCCGGCACGAATACGGCCGGCAGGTGGCCGAAATGCAGGGCGCCGATCAACAGGCCCGGCACGATCTTGTCGCACACGCCCAGGTACAGGGCCGCGTCGAACATATTGTGCGACAGCGCGATGGCCGTGCTCATGGCGATGGCGTCGCGCGAGAACAGCGACAGTTCCATGCCCGGCTGGCCCTGCGTGACGCCGTCGCACATGGCGGGCACGCCGCCGGCGAACTGCGCCACGGCGCCCACTTCGCGCACGGCGTCCTTGATGATGGGCGGGAAGTGCTCGAATGGCTGGTGGGCCGACAGCATGTCGTTGTAGGCCGAGACGATGGCCACGGATGGCTTCTTCACTTCGCGCAGCACCAGCTTGTCGTTGGGCGGGAAGGCGGCGAAGCCGTGGGCCAGGTTGGTGCAGGCCAGGGTGCCGCGCTGCGGCCCCTTGACGCGGGCCGCTTCGAGATGGGCCAGGTAGGCGCCACGCGACGGACGGCTGCGCGCGACGATGCGCGCGGTGACTTGTTCGAGGACTGGGTGCAAGGCCATTATGCTTCCTTATCGATGAATTCCCGAAATTTTACTACAGAAGCCGGCGGCGTGCATCGCTGGCTGCTCGCAGAGCGAAGCGCATGCTTCCGACGCAGCGGGACCAAGGGGTTCGGTGAGTTTTTTTGCGGGTTTTTGGCCGGAACTGTAGTGAACTTACGGTCTTTTCCTGTATTATTCACCAATATTCCCAACGACCCAGCTTAATTACCAAGCTCCTCGACTCAGCCTATGCGCCAGCCTGCCCTGACCACGACCGCCAGCTTTTCCGCCCTGCAATCCCATGCCGTCGACGCCGTCGACTGGCAGATCCGCCAGCTGTTCGCGAACGATCCCCAGCGCTTCCCGAAGCTGACGGTCGACGCGGCCGGCCTGTTCCTGGACTATTCGAAGAACCGGCTGGACGGCAGGACCGTCGAGCTGCTGGTCGACCTGGCCCGCGAACGGGGCGTCGAGGCGCAGCGGGATGCCATGTTTGCCGGTGACAAAATTAATCTTACCGAACATCGCAGCGTGCTGCACACGGCCCTGCGTATGCCGCGCGGCAAGGCGCTGGTGGTGGACGGCCAGGACGTCAACGCCGACGTGCATGCGGTGCTCGACCGTGTGAAGGCCTTCACCGACAAGGTGCGCGCCGGGACATGGCTGGGCCGCAGCGGCAAGCCCATTACCGACATCGTCAATATCGGCATCGGCGGCTCCGACCTGGGCCCGAAGATGGCCGTGCTGGCGCTGCGCTCGTACGCCCACCCGCGCCTGGCCATGCATTTCGTCTCCAACGTGGACGGGCATGACATGGATGCCGTGCTGGCCCGCGTCGATCCGGAGACCACCCTGTTCATCGTTGCGTCGAAAACCTTCACCACGGCCGAGACCATGCTGAACGCGCAGACCGCGCGGCGCTGGTTCCTCGGCACCGGCAAGGAAGAAGACCTGGCGCGCCATTTCGTCGCCGTGTCGACCAATACGGAAGCGGTGCGCGCCTTCGGCATCGATCCGGACAATATGTTCCCGTTCTGGGACTGGGTCGGCGGGCGCTACTCGCTGTGGTCGGCCATCGGCCTGTCGGTCGCGCTGGCGGTGGGCTTCGGCTATTTCGAGACGCTGCTGGAAGGCGCCCATGCGATGGACGAGCACTTCCGCACCGCGCCGCTGGCCGAGAACATGCCCGTGCTGCTGGCCCTGATCGGCTTCTGGAACCGCCAGTTCCTGGGCGCCGCCTCGCTGTCGATCGCGCCGTATCACCAGGACCTGAACCGCTTCCCCGCCTACCTGCAGCAGCTCGACATGGAAAGCAACGGCAAGCGCGTGACGAAAGGCGGCCAGAGCGTCGATACGCCGACCTGCCCGATCGTCTGGGGCGAATGCGGCACCAACGCGCAGCATGCCTACTTCCAGCTGCTGCACCAGGGCACCGACATCGTGCCGATCGATTTCATCGCCGCGCTGCGCGCCACCCACGACCTGCCGGGCCACCACGACGCACTGCTGGCCAACTGCTTCGCCCAGTCCGAGGCCTTCATGAAGGGCAAGAGCGGCGATGAAGTGCGCGCCGAACTGCAGGCCCAGGGCGTACCGCCGGCGAAGATCGACGAACTGGTGCCGCACAAGACCTTCCCCGGCAACCGCCCGTCCAACACCATCCTGATGGACCAGCTGACGCCGGCCACGCTGGGTGCCCTGATCGCGCTGTACGAACACAAGACGTTCGTGCAGGGCGTGCTGTGGGATATTGCCAGCTTCGACCAGTGGGGCGTGGAACTGGGCAAGGTGCTGGCCAAGAAGATCCAGGCCGAGCTGGAAGGCGAGGTCGACCCGCAAGCGCACGACAGCTCGACCAATGGCCTGATCGTGATGGCCAAGGGAGCCAAGGTCCAATGAGCGCGAACGACTTCGAGGTAATCTGGGACGACGCCATGCAGGTGGGCGAAGGTCCGCTGTGGCATCCGGTGGAACAGGCCCTGTACTGGGTCGACATCGACGGGCGCGCCGTCCACCGGCTGGTCCCGGCAACGGGCGCGCATGCATCGTGGCCGATGGCGACGGAACCTTCCGCATTGGCCCGCACGGAAGGCGGCATCGTCGTCGCCACGCGCGCCGGCTTCGTGCTGCTCGACCCGGGCACCGGCGGCGTCACCGATATCGCCCCGGCCCCGTTCGACCAGGCCAAGGCCCGCTTCAACGACGGCAAGGCCGATGCGGCCGGGCGCTTCTGGGTCGGCACCATCTACGAGCCGCGCGACCAGCCGGCCGCCGAGATGTACGTGCTGGAACGGGGCCAGGTGCGCCTGGCCTGGTCCGGCGGCATGACCAATTCGAACGGCCTGGCCTTCAGCCCGGACAACGCCACCATGTACCACGCCGACACGACGGCCCACCGTGTCAGCCGCTACGACTTCGACGTCACCACGGGAACAGCCAGCAATGGCCGCGAACTGGTGCAGTTCTCGATGGACAAGGCGAATAACTACGGCGGCCGCCCGGACGGCGCCGCCGTCGACAGTGAAGGCAATTACTGGGTAGCGATGTTCGAGGGCGGCCGCGTCGTCAAGCTGTCGCCGTCGGGCGAACCCCTGGATGAGATTTCCCTGCCGCTGCGCTGCCCCACGATGGTCGCGTTTGGCGGCGCCGACCTGCGCACCTTGTACATCACGAGCGCAGGCAAGCGGCCCGACGCGGAGCTGGCGCAATATCCGCTGTCCGGCAAGGTGCTGGCGATTCGTGTGCCCGTTGCCGGCCTCGAACAACCCGCGTATGTTCGCTGAAGGCCGCCCGGTGGCCGGTGCGAAGCACGTCTTCGCATCCTGTAGTATATTTTCACCAGACGATTGATATCCGGTAGTATTTTTCCACAGAATTCAACACTACATATTATGGCTCTCACTGATTTTGACCTGGTACTGTTCGGCGGCAGCGGCGATCTCGCGATGCGCAAACTGCTCCCCGCGATGTTCTCGCGCGACGTGTGCGGCGACCTGCCGCCGAGCGCGCGCATCATCTGCATCGGCCGTCACGACGACAGCACGGAAGAATTCATCGAGACGGTCAACACGACGTCGCGCCCGCACATCAAGTCGCCCAAGGTGACGCCGGAATCATGGGCGCGCTTCACCAGCCGCATCGTCTACGTGTCCGTCAACGCCACCGATTCGTCGTCCTACCAGTCGCTGGCGGCCGTGCTGCGCCCGGACCCGGGCCTGAACCGCGTGTATTACCTGGCCACGCCGCCGGCCCTGTTCGCGCAGATCTGCGACAACCTGAAGGAAAACGACCTGGTCACGCCGAACTCGCGCGTCGTGCTGGAAAAGCCGCTGGGCCGCGACCTGGAGTCGGCCAAGCAGATCAACCGCGAGGTGGGCGAAGTCTTCGAGGAATCGCAGATCTACCGGATCGATCACTACCTGGGCAAGGAAACGGTGCAGAACCTGCTGGCCCTGCGCTTCGGGAACATCCTGTTCGAACCGCTGTGGCGCCGCGAATGGATTTCGGACGTGCAGATCACCATCGCCGAAAAGCTCGGCGTGGGCAACCGCATCGGCTACTACGACACCTCCGGCGCCCTGCGCGACATGCTGCAGAACCACCTGCTGCAACTGCTGTGCATCGTGGCAATGGAGCCGCCCGCCTCGATCGCGCCGGATGCCGTGCGCGACGCCAAGCTGCAGGTGCTGCGTTCGCTCAAGCGCTTCACGCCGACCACGCTGGCACAGAACATCGTGCGCGGCCAGTACCGCGCCGGCCATGTCGACGGCCAGCCGGTGCCGAGCTACCGCGACGAGCCGGATGCGCCGCAGAACAGCCGCACCGAAACCTTCGTTGCGATGAAGGCGGAAATCGACACGTGGCGCTGGGCCGGCGTGCCGTTCTACCTGCGCACCGGCAAGCGCATGGCCGACGGCCTGGCCGAAATCGTCGTGCGCTTCAAGCAGATTCCGCATTCGATCTTCAACCAGCCGACGTCCTCGTTCCAACCGAATTCGCTGGTGATCCGCCTGCAGCCGGACGAAGGCCTGCGCATGAACCTGATGGCAAAGACGCCGGGCGAAGGCATGCGCCTGAAACCGGCCGAGCTGGAACTGGACTTCCGCGAAAGCTTCAAGGCACCGCGCATGGACGCCTACGAGCGCCTGCTGCTCGACGTGCTGCGCGGCCAGCTGACCCTGTTCATGCGCGGCGACGAGCTGGAAGCGGCGTGGGAATGGGTCGAGCCGATCCTGAACAACTGGGAGCAGGACGACACGGCGCCGCTGCCGTACACGTCGGGCACGTGGGGCCCGGCCGCCGCCAGCGCGCTGATCGGCCGCGACGGCCTGCAGTGGCGCGAGGAAGCACTGCCAGAGGACTGAATGACCCTGCATGCCAGCGCGCCGTTCGACACGGCGCAGGCGGACGAGCCGGTGGCAGCACCGGCGGCGCCGCCCTCCCCTTACTCGATTCCACCGCATTTGACACCGATGCTACTCGACTCCATCCGCACCCAGCTCGACTCGCTGTCCAAATCGGAGCGCAAGGTAGCGCTGGCCGTGCTCGACAATCCGTCGCGCACGGTGAGTTCGAACATCACGGCACTGGCCAAGAGCGCCCAGGTGTCCGAGCCCACCGTGGTGCGCTTCTGCCGCACCCTGGGCTACGACGGCTGGCATGAGTTCAAGCTGAAGCTGGCCCAGGGCCTGGCGCTGGCGCTGCCCGGCCTGAACGAGGCGCCGTCGCAGGACGACCTGGCGTCGGACCTGGTCAACAAGATCTGCAGCCGCTCGATCAACACCTTGCTGGACCTGCGCAACAACCTGCACCACGAGCCGGTCCAGGCGGCACTCGACATCCTGTCGCGCGCGAAGAAAATCGAGTTCTACGGCCAGGGCACGTCCGGCATCGTCGCCGCCGACGCCCAGCACAAGTTCTTCCGTTCCGGCGTGCCGACGGTGGCCTATTCCGACCCCGCCATCCACAGCATCGCCGCCGCTCTGTTGAAGAAGGGCGACTGCGTGGTCGCCATTTCCCAGCGCGGCAACAGCCCGGCCCTGGTCCGCTCGGTCCAGCTGGCCCGCGACGGCGGTGCCGACATCATCGTGCTGGCCCCGTCGGGCACGCCGCTGGCCGACCTGGCCCACGTGCTGATTCCGATCGACCTGATCTTCAACACCGACCCCTACACCCCCATCTCGGCCCGGCTGGCCTACCTGGTCGTCATCGACGTCCTCGCCGTCGGCCTGGCCCTGCAGCGGGGCCCCGAATTCCGCCGCCAGATGCAGAACGCCCAGAAGGCGCTGCAGGAGTTCGAGGTGCAGTTCGATTCCTTTATCGGCTGAGGCCTGCACGGCCATTCGGGGCCGCACCGACACGGCAGACCGACCTCGCTGCAATAGTTGCTCGAAAACCGGTCGGTCCGCCGCAGCGGTCAGACACCGGTTCTATGGCAGCAGTTGCTCGAAAACCGGTGTCTGACACCGGTTTTGTGGCAACAGTTGCTATTGCATCGGTGCCTGCCCCCTGCGGCGGACGGACCGGTTTTGAAGCAACAAAACAAGCGGATTGCTAAGCTGCCAGCGCGGCGCGCCGCCGTCCGGCTGCCGGCTCGACGGCGCCGTAGACCTCATGCGCCACCATCTCCGCCGTTGCCGCTGCCAGCGTCCAGCCCAGGTGGCCGTGCCCCGTGTTGTAGAACACGGATGGCGTGCGGCCCTTGCCGACCCTGGGCATCATGTCCGGCATCATCGGGCGCAGGCCGGCCCAGGGCACGATGCTTTTCGTCGAGACACCAGGGAAGCAGCTTTCCACCCAGTCGACCAGCGGACGGATGCGATCGAGGCGGATATCGCGGTCGAAGCCGGCGAATTCGGCCGTGCCGGCCACGCGCAGGCGGTCCTGGCCGAAGCGGCTGGCCACCAGCTTGGTCGCATCGTCGAGCAGGCTGACGGTGGGCGCGGCGGCCTGGCTCGCGCCGTCCGGCAGGTTGACCGTGATCGAATAGCCCTTGACGGGGTAGACGTTGACGCGGTCGCCCACCATCGCGGCCAACCGGCGGCTGGCGGTGCCGGCGCAGACGACAGCGGCGTCGAAACGGTAGCTGTCCTGCACGCCGGCGTGGCGCACGGTGACGGTGGCGCCATGCTCGCTGGCCGCCAGCGCCAGCACGTCGCGCTGGCACAGCATGGCCACGCCGTGGCGTTCGCAGGCCCGCGCCAGGCCGGAGGTGAATTTGTGGATGTCGCCGCTGCTGTCGCTTTCCGTGTAAAAGCCGCCGTAGTAGGCGCCGGCCAGGGTCGGCTCGATGTCGCGCATTTCCTGCGGCGTCACGGCGCGGCGCGGCAGGCCGCCCTGGGCCAGCAGCTTGCTGACGTCGGCGGCGCGCTCGAAGCCGGCCTTGTCGCGGTAGATGTGCAGGATGCCTTCGCGGCGCTGGTCGAAGGCGATGCCCTCGGCGGCAGCCCAGGCGAACAGGTGCTCGCGGGCGGCGACGGCCATGCGCGCCGTGGCCACCGTATTGTCGCGGTAGCGGGGAATGGCGGCGACGAATTCGGCGAACCAGGACAGCTTGTGCCACGTGGGCGAAGGGTGCACCAGCAGCGGCGCGTCGCGCCGGGTCATCCAGGCCAGGCCCTTCTTCACGGTGGACCAGTGGTTCCACACTTCCGCATTCGAGGCCGACAGCTGGCCGCCGTTGGCGTACGAAGTTTCCATGGCCGGGTAGCGGTGCTGCTCGAACAGGGTGACGGCCAGGCCGCGCTGGGCCAGTGCGTAGGCGGTGGTGACGCCCGTGATGCCGCCGCCGATGACTGCGATGGTTTTCATGATGAATTTTCCATTCCGGCGCGAAGAGGTGGACGCGACGCACCCGCGCCGCGACACCCCCTCTGTCCGGGACCTGAGAGATTCACGCCTGCCGCGCGATCGGCGCGGCGGCACTTGCTCCTTCGGTGCGCCGTGCGCGCCTGCGCCGGCAACTCTTCAGAGTGCGGATGCGCTACCGGTCCTTGGGCCTGAGAGATTGACGGGGCGGTTGCTCCTTCGGCGCTGGCGTGGCCAGACTCTCCCGATAACGCGTAACATTGGCTTTTAGCCAATGGCAGCAAGGATACCGCAGTTTCCCTACTTTGCCAGCGGCCCGGTCGAAAAATTCGTCGCCGCCGCAACGGCGCCGCTCGCGCCCCCGACCAGTTTCGGTACAATAGTCTTTTGCCCTCATCTCCTTTTCGGCCCGTCATGAATCAACTCGAACAGCTCAAGCAATACACCAAGGTCGTTGCCGACACCGGCGACTTCCAGTCGATCAAGCAGTACACGCCGCGCGACGCCACCACCAATCCGTCGCTGATCCTGAAGGCGGTGCAGAAGGACGAATACAAGCCGCTGCTGGAAAAGGCCGTGCGCGACAACCCGCACGCGTCCACCGGCGCCGTCATCGACAAGCTCCTGATCGCCTTCGGCGGCGAGATCCTGAAGATCGTCTCGGGCCGCGTCTCGACCGAGATCGACGCCAAGCTGTCCTTCGACGTGGAAGCCAACGTGGCCAAGGGTCGCGAGCTGATCGACCTGTACGAGCGCGCCGGTTTCGACCGCGAGCGCGTGCTGATCAAGATCGCCTCCACGTGGGAAGGCATCAAGGCGGCCGAGATCCTCGAAAAGGAAATGATCCACTGTAACCTGACCCTGCTCTTCTCGCTGCCCCAGGCGATCGCCTGCGCCGAGGCGGGCGTGCAGCTGATTTCGCCGTTCGTCGGCCGCATCTACGACTGGCACAAGAAGCAGACCGGCATCGACTACCAGGGCGCGGAAGATCCGGGCGTGCAGTCCGTGCGCCGCATCTACAACTACTTCCGCAAGTTCGGCTACGAGACCGAAGTGATGGGCGCCAGCTTCCGCAACACCAGCCAGATCCTGGAACTGGCCGGCTGCGACCTGCTGACGATCAGCCCTGACCTGCTGCAAAAGCTGGCTGACACCCAGGGCCCGGTCGAGCGCAAGCTGTCGGCCGAATCGGCTTCCGGCGCGCAGGCGAAGATGAGCGTGGACGAGAAGACCTTCCGCTTCATGCTGAACGAAGACGCGATGGCCACCGAGAAGCTGGCCGAGGGCATCCGCGCCTTCTGCGCCGATTCCGGCAAGCTGAAACAGATCATCTCCGGCATGCGCTGAACCGGGCAGTATCGAGTACGCAAAGGGAGCTTCGGCTCCCTTTTGTTTTATCCGCAACAAGTGCAAAACGCGCCCTATCGCGCTGTTATACAATGAATATCTCCCCTTGAGCCACCTGTCGGGGGACGCGCATCCGCAGTACAAGCCCAGTACCTCAATCCTGCACGAGACATCCATGAGATCAGTTCCACGCAGTTTGCCCGTCCGCCCCACCGCCACCGCCATCGTTTTCCTCGCCCTGCTGGCCGCCTGCGGCAAGAAGGAAGCGGCACCCGCCGCGCCGCCGCCGCCCACCGTTTCCGTCATCACCGTCGCGCCAGGCGCTGTCGCCGTCACCGACGAGCTGCCGGGCCGCGTGGAAGCGTCGCGCGTCGCCCAGGTGCGGGCCCGTACGCCCGGCATCGTACTCAAGCGCGTGTTCCAGGAAGGGGGCGACGTCAAGGCCGGCGAGGTGTTGTTCCGCATCGACCCGACGGAGTTCCAGGCCGGCTACGCCAGCGCGCAGGCAGCCGTGGCCAAGGCCGAAGCCAACCTGGCCCAGGCCGACCTGAAGGTGAAGCGCTACAAGCCGCTGCTGGCCGCGCAGGCCGTCAGCCAGCAGGAATACGACGACGCCGTCACGGCGCAGAAGCAGGCCGCGGCGGACCTGGCGACGTCGAAAGCGGCGCGCCAGACGGCCGGCCTGACCCTCGGTTATGCCACCGTGACGGCGCCCATCTCCGGCCGCGTCGGCCGCGCCCTCGTCACCGAAGGGGCGCTGGTCGGCCAGGGCGAGGCCACGCCGATGGCCACCGTGCAGCAGCTCGACCCGATCTACGTGACGGTCACGCAGTCGTCGATGGAAATGGCGCAGCTGCGCCGGGCGCTGGCCAGCGGCCGCCTGAAAAGCGCCGGCAAGGACCAGGCCAAGGTCACCCTGGTGATGGAAAACGGCGAGGAATATCCAACCGCGGGCAAGCTGCAGTTCTCGGACGTTTCGGTGGACGAATCCACCGGCTCCGTGTCGATGCGGGCCGCCTTCCCCAATCCGCAGCGCCTGCTGCTGCCGGGGATGTACGTGCGCGCCCGGCTCGAGCAGGGTGTCAACGAGGCTGCCATCACGGTGCCGCAGCAGGCCGTCGTGCGCGGCGCCGAAGGCTCGTCGGTGATGGTGGTCGGCAGCGACAACAAGGTGGTGGCCCGCCCCGTCAAGGCCGAAGCGGCCAGCGGCGACAAGTGGATCGTCAGCGAAGGGCTGAAAGGAGGCGAGCGCATCATCGTCGAAGGCTTCCAGAAGGCCAAGCCGGGAGCGACCGTGACGCCGCAGCCGTGGGCGCCGGCGGCAGCTTCCGCGGCGCCAGCGGCCACGCCTGGTCCTCGATAAGCGGGAGCCCAGATGCCACGCTTCTTTATCGACCGCCCCGTGTTCGCGTGGGTGATTGCCCTGTTCATCCTGCTCGGCGGCGCGCTGGCCATCACGCGCCTGCCCGTGGCGCAGTACCCCACCATCGCGCCGCCGTCGATCGTCGTCAGCGCCAACTACCCCGGCGCCACCGCCCAGGTGCTGGACGACGCCGTCACCAGCGTCATCGAGCAGGAGATGAACGGCGCCGACGGCCTGCAGTATGTGGAATCGCAAAGCGATGCCAGCGGCGGTGTGACGATCACCGTCACCTTCCAGCCCGGCACCAATCCGGACCTGGCCGCCGTCGACGTGCAGAACCGCATCAAGCGGGTCGAGTCGCGCCTGCCGCAGGCCGTCACGCAGCAGGGCGTGCAGGTCAACAAGGCGCGCTCGAACATCCTGATGTTCGTCGGCCTGTACTCCACCGACGGCCGCATGGACCCCACCGCCATCGGCGACTACATGGCGCGCAACGTCGTCAACGAGATCAAGCGCCTGCCCGGCGTGGGCCAGGCGCAGTTGTTCGGCACCGAGCGGGCCTTGCGCGTGTGGGTCGATCCGGACCGGCTGACGGGCCTGAGGCTGAACATGAGCGACGTGACGGCCGCGATCCGCGCCCAGAACGCCCAGGTCACTTCGGGCACCATCGGCGACCTGCCCAATCCGAAGTCGCAGGCCTATGCCGCGCCCGTCGTCGTCACCGGCCAGCTGACCTCCGTCGAGCAGTTCAACAAGGTCGTCCTGCGCGCCAATCCGGACGGCTCGACGGTACGCCTGGGCGACGTGGCCCGCCTGGAAATGGGTGGCGCCACCTACAACATCAGCGCGCGCCTGTCCGGCCAGCCTTTCGTGGCCATCGCCGTGCAGCAGTCGCTGACCGGCAACGCGCTGGAGACGGCCAACCTGGTCAAGGCCAAGATGGAAGAGCTGTCGAAGTTCTTCCCGCCCGGCCTGAAGTACACGGTACCCTACGACACCTCCACCTTCGTCAAGATCTCGATCGAGGAAGTGGTCAAGACCTTGCTCGAAGCGGTGGTGCTGGTGTTCATCGTCATGTACATCTTCCTGCAGAACTTCCGCTACACCATCATCCCCACCATCGTCGTGCCGATCGCGCTGATGGGTACGTTCGCGGCGATGCAGATGTTCGGCTACTCGATCAACGTACTGACGATGTTCGGCATGGTGCTGGCCATCGGCATCCTGGTCGACGACGCCATCGTCGTGGTGGAAAACGTCGAGCGCATCATGAGCGAGGAAGGCCTGTCGCCGCGCGATGCCACCATCAAGGCGATGTCGCAGATCACGGGCGCCATCATCGGCATCACGCTGGTGCTGATCGCCGTGTTCGTGCCGATGGCTTTCTTCGGCGGCGCCGTGGGCGCGATCTACCGCCAGTTCTCGCTGTCGATGGTGGCCTCGATGGCCTTCTCGGCGCTGATGGCATTGACGTTGACGCCGGCCCTGTGCGCGACCATCCTCAAACCGGTCGAGGCGGGTCATCATGTCGAGAAGCGCGGCTTCTTCGGCTGGTTCAACCGGGGCTTCGCCAGGACGGCGACGAGCTACCAGGGCCTGATCGCCCGCATCCTTACGCGCACCGGCCGCTTCATGCTGATCTTCGTGGCGCTGCTGGCCATCGTGGCATGGCTGTACGTGAAGCTGCCCTCGTCGTTCCTGCCGAACGAGGATCAGGGCTACATCATCACCAACGTGCAGCTTCCGCCGGGCGCCTCGCGCCCCCGCGCCGAAGCCGTGCTGGCCAGGGTCGACGCCTACTTCCGCCAGCAGCCGGAAGTGGCGCGCACCATCGCCGTGGCGGGCTTCTCGTTCTCCGGCAACGGCCAGAATGCGGGCCTCGTGTTCGTGCCGCTGAAGGACTGGGACGAACGGGGCAAGGGCCAGTCGGCCGACGACCTGGCCAAGCGGGCCATGGGCGCGCTGTCCGGCATTCCCGATGCCATCGTGTTCCCCCTGTCGCCGCCACCGATCCGGGAGCTGGGCAACGCCACCGGCATCACGGCGCGGCTGCAGGACCGCAGCGCCCAGGGCCACGATGCGCTGATCGCCGCGCGCAACCAGCTGCTGGGCATGGCCGGCAAGAGCGAGGTGCTGCGCGGCCTGCGCCCGGAAGGGCTGGAGGACGCGCCCCAACTGCAGGTCGAGATCGACCGCGAGAAGGCCAACGCGCTGGGCGTGGCCTTCGCCGACATCAACAGTACCCTGTCGGCCGGCCTGGGCTCGTCGTACGTGAACGACTTCAATGCCGCCAACCGCCAGCAGCGCGTCATCGTGCAGGCCGACCAGGCCAAGCGCATGCAGCCGGCCGACATCCTGCGCCTGAATGTGCGTTCGGCCAGCGGCAACATGGTGCCGTTCGCGTCGTTCGCCAGCACCAAGTGGATCAACGGCCCCGTGCAGCTGGTGCGCTACAACGGCTACCCCGCCATCAAGCTGACGGGCGATGCCGCACCGGGCCGCAGCACGGGCGAAGCGATGGAAGAACTGGAACGGCTGGCCGCGCAGCTGCCGCCCGGCTTCGGCATCGAGTGGACCGGCCAGTCGCTGGAAGAGCGCACGTCCGGCTCGCAGGCGCCGGCCCTGTTCGCGCTGTCGCTGCTGGCCGCCTTCCTCGTGCTGGCGGCGCTGTACGAAAGCGAGTCGATCCCCGTGGCCGTGCTGCTGGTGGTGCCGCTGGGCGTGCTGGGTGCGCTGCTGGGGGCGCACCTGCGCGACCTGCCGAACGACGTGTACTTCAAGGTCGGCCTGATCGCCATCATCGGCCTGTCGGCCAAGAACGCGATCCTGATCATCGAATTCGCCAAGGACCTGCAGGCCCAGGGCATGGGCCTGATCGAGGCGACCTTGGAAGCGGTGCACCTGCGCTTCCGCCCCATCATCATGACGTCGCTGGCCTTCATCCTGGGCGTGCTGCCGCTGGTGGTCGCCAGCGGCGCCGGCTCGGCCAGCCAGCGCGCCATCGGTACCGGCGTCATGGGCGGCATGATCACGGCCACCGTGCTGGCCGTGTTCCTGGTGCCGGTCTTCTTCGTCGTGATCCGCAGGATCTTCAAGGGCAGCGAACGCCAGCGCAAGCTGGCCGCACATGAACTGGGAAACAAGCTCGATAAGCCGGAGGCCAAAGCATGATGAAACCATCGATCACCTGCGCCCTGCTGGCGGCCGGCCTGCTGTCCGGCTGCTCGCTGGCGCCCACCTACGAACGCCCGGCCGCGCCGGTGGCGCCGGCCTTCCCTGTCAATGCACCGGCCGCGGGCGGCACGGCGGCGCCAGTCGCACCGGACGCCAAGGCCGCCGTCGACACGGGCTGGCGCGACTTCTTTGCCGACGAGCGGCTGCGCCAGCTGATCGGCGCGGCGCTGGAGAACAACCGCGACCTGCGCACGGCCGCGCTGCGCATCGAGGAAGCACGGGCCGCCTATAACATCGCGCGGGCGGACCGGCTGCCGAACGTGAACGCCGCGCTGTCGGGCACGCGGGCGCGCACGCCGGCCTTCCGCAGCGGTACCGGCGAGGCGGTGGTCGGTGAATCGTTCGATGCCGGCCTGTCCCTGGCCGCGTTCGAGTTGGACTTCTTCGGGCGCGTACGCAACCTGTCGGCGGCGGCGCTGGCTTCGTATCTGGCCACCGACGAGGCGCGCCGCGCCGCGCAGATAAGCCTCGTGGCCGAAGTGGCCAAGGCCTATTTCACCGAGCGGGCCTTCGCCGAGCAGCAGGCGTTGGCCCAGAGCACGTATGAAGCGCGCCGCCGCACCTACGACCTGACGCGCCAGCGCCTGGACGTGGGCGCCTCGTCGCTGCTGGACCTGCGCCTGAACGAGACGCTGATGGAAACGGCGCGGGCATCGGCCCTGGCCCTGGCCCGCCAGCGCGCCCAGGCCGAGAATGCATTGACCTTGCTGGTGGGCGCCCCGCCGGCGCAGGCGGCAAGCGGCGCCATGGCCGACGACCGCCGTATCGACGCCATGAGCAGCCTGCCCGAGGGCCTGCCGTCGGAGCTGCTGGCGCGCCGTCCCGATATCCGCGCGGCCGAGCAGCGCCTGCTGGCGGCCAATGCCAATATCGGCGCGGCGCGTGCGGCTTTCTTCCCCCGCATCTCGCTGACGGCGGCGCTGGGCAGCAGCAGCCCCGAATTCTCCCAACTGTTCGACAGCGGCACCAGGACGTGGTCGTTCGTGCCGCAACTGACCTTGCCGATCTTCGACGCGGGGCGCAACCGCGCCAACCTGAACCTGGCCGAGGTGCGCAAGGACCTGGCCGTGGCGGACTACGAGAAGAGCATCCAGGTGGCCTTCCGCGAAGTGGCCGACGCACTGGCGGCGCGCGCCTACCTGGCCGACCAGGTGGCGGCGCAGCGCGCCATCCAGGACGCCCAGGCCGACCGCCTGCGCCTGCTGCAGCTGCGCTTCGAGAACGGCGTGGCCAGCTCGCTCGACGTGCTGGACGCCCAGCGCGAACTGTTCGACGCCCAGCAGCAGCTGGTGCAGGCCAGGCTGCTGCGCACCACCGGGGCGATCGACCTGTACCGGGCACTGGGGGGCGGCTTGCAGTAAGGGCGGCTATACTGCTGGCCGCCCTTACAGTTTTTTTTCGTTCATGGACTCACCCATCACCATCCGCCTCGGCCAGCGCGCCCGCCAGCGCATCGCGCGGGAAGGCGTGCAGGCACGCGACATCGCCATCATTCCCGCCGCCGCCGGTGGCCCGAAAGGCCTGATCCTGCATGGCATCGACAACTGGCTGTTCGGCGAGTGGCTGCCGGCAGCGCCACGCCAGCGCCGGCTCATCGGCGCCTCGATCGGTGCCTGGCGCATGGCGGCCGGCGCCTTCGCCGACCCCGTCGCCGCGCACAAGCGCCTGGCTTACCACTACACGCACCAAACCTACCCGGACAAGGTCGACGCGTCTTACGTGACGCGCACCGTGCGCGGCCTGCTGGAAGAAGTGCTGGACGGCCACGGCGGCGAGGCGCTGCGCCATCCGCAGCACCGGCTTTCCATCATCACGGCGCGCGGCATCGGCGCCCTGGCGAAGACGGGGGGCGTACGCTGGCGCGAGATGGCGGGCTTCCTGCTGGCGGCAGCCGGCAACGCGATGTCGCGCGGGCGGCTGGCGCGGGCGATGGAACGGGTGGTGTTTCACGATGCGCGCGACGACGGCGCCTGGCTGAGGGAGGGCTTCGATCCTTTCTCCACGCAGTTCGCGGCGCTGACGGACGCCAACCTGCGCGAAGCCCTGCTGGCCTCGGGCTCGATCCCGCTGGTGCTGGAAGCGGTCAACGACATTGCCGGCGCCCCACCCGGTACCTACTGGGACGGCGGCCTGATCGACTACCACCTGCACCTGCCCTACCAGCGCGACGAAGGCCTGGTGCTGTACCCCCACTTCACGGACCATATCGTGCCCGGCTGGCTGGACAAATCGATGCCGTGGCGGCGCGCCAAGGACGCGGCATTGGAGAACGTGATCCTGGTGTCGCCGTCGCCCGCCTTCCTGGCCCGCCTGCCCAACAACAAGATGCCCGACCGGGCCGACTTCAAGCACTACGGCCAGAACCACGCCGCCCGCATCCGCGACTGGACCTTCGCCATCGGCGAAAGCGAACGTCTGGCCGAAGCACTCGCGCGCTGGGCCGAAAAGCCCGACCTCGCCGCCACCACCGGCTTCTAGGGTGCGTCACTGTTCAGTCTGTGTCCACCATGAGGCGTGGCTGGGGTTTCGAGCAGCACCGCTTCGCGCCAGCGCAGCGGGCGATGGCCTATGTGCCATTGCCCTCCTCAGAGCCCGACATGGACTCAAGCTCAGCCATTAGCTACAGATCAGCCCGTGTCTTTGTCGGGGTCTAACCCCGGGGTGGACACGAGGTCATCCGTTTGTCACAGATGAGGCCGTGTCGAGATTCGTGCCTGACCCCGATGTTGACACTGTCCAGCCTGTGTCAACATCGGTGTCAGGCACCAAAACTGACACGGCCTCGACACTAAAAGGTGGATAACCGCAGAGGCCGTGTCGACATTCGTGCCCCGCTGCGCCGGCGAAAAGCCGGGTTTCTCGAAGCCCCCGGCTACGCCCCCGATGTTGACACGAGCCCAGCACTAGCCCGGTCGCCTCCTGGGACTGGTCAGGTGAGGAACATCTCCTGCAAATCGTTCAGGAAGCGCTGCCCCAGCTCGGTCGGGCGGATGATTTCGTGGTCGCGGTAGAGCAGGCCCTTCGCTTCGGCGGCGTTGAGCTGCTTTTCGATGGTGTTCAGGGCCAGGCCAGTGCGCTCGGCGAACAGATTCGGGGTAAAGCCCTCTTGCAGGCGCAGCGTGTTGAGCATGAACTCGAAGCCCATCTCGTCGCGGCCGATCTCCCGTTCTTCCTGTACCGGCGTGCCGGCCGCCACCTGCTCCATGTACGACTTCGGCTGCTTGTAGCGGGCCTGGCGCAGTACGCGGTGCGGGAACGACAGCTTCGAGTGGGCGCCTGCGCCGATGCCCAGGTAGTCGCCGAACTGCCAGTAGTTCAGGTTGTGGCGGGCGCGGTGGCCGGGGCGGGCGTAGGCCGATACTTCGTAGTGGCCGTAGCCGGCGTCGCCCGTCATCTGCGCGATCAGGTCCTGCATGTCGGCGCTGGCGTCGTCGTCCGGCAAGGTGGGCGGGTACTTGGCGAAGACCGTGTTCGGCTCCATCGTCAGGTGGTACAGCGACAGGTGCGGCGGCTGGTACGACAGGGCCGTCTCCAGGTCGGCGCGCGCCTCGGCCAGGGTCTGGTGCGGCAACGCGTACATCAGGTCGAGGTTGAAGTTGTCGAAGTTGGCCTGGGCGATTTCCACGGCGCGGCGCGCCTCGCCGTCGTCGTGGATGCGGCCCAGCGCCGCCAGGTGGGCACTATTGAAGCTCTGGATGCCGATCGACAGCCGGTTGATGCCGCTGGCGCGGTAGCTCCGGAACTTCTCCGCCTCGAACGTGCCGGGGTTCGCTTCCATCGTGATCTCGGCCGCGCCGTCCAGTGGCAGCAAGGTGCGCAGGTCCGACATCAGCCGGTCCAGGCCCGCAGCCGACATCAGGCTGGGCGTGCCGCCACCGATGAAGACCGTGTAGATCTTCCGGCCCCAGATCAGCGGCAGCGCCATTTCCAGGTCGGCCCGCAGCGCGTCCAGGTACAGCGTTTCCGGCACTTCGCCCTTGGCCTCGTGCGAGTTGAAGTCGCAGTACGGGCACTTGCGCACGCACCAGGGCCAATGGATATACAGCGACAGCGGCGGCAGCGCGGACAGGTTCAGCGCGCCGGGCTGCAGGTACTGCGCGGCCACGCCGGCGGCCGCGTCGATGGTGCGGGCCGGCGTGCTCTTCATGCCGACCGGTTTGATGGGGATCATTTTTCTCTACTTCTCTATTTCAGCTTGTCGACCAGCGCGCGCAGGGCCTGGCCGCGGTGCGACAGGCGATTCTTCTCGGCCGGCGCCAGTTCGGCCGTGCACTTGCCCAGTTCCGGGATGTAGAAGTGCGGGTCGTAGCCGAAGCCACCCTCGCCGCGCGCTTCGGGCACGATGATGCCGTTCCAACGGCCGTCGGCGATCACCGGCTGCGGGTCGTCCGCGTGGCGCACGAACACCAGCACGCAGTAGTAGTACGCCGACTTGTCGGCATGGGCGGCCAGGTCGGCCACCAGTTTTTCGTTGTTGCGCGCGTCCGACTTCGGTTCGCCCGCGAAGCGCGCCGAGAACACGCCGGGCGCGCCGCCCAGGGCATTGACGCACACGCCCGAATCGTCAGCCAGCGCCGGCAGGCCGGTCAGCCGGGCCGCGTGGCGTGCCTTCGTCAGCGCGTTTTCGACGAAGGTGAAATATGGCTCTTCCGCCTCGGGCACGCCGAACTCGCCCTGGGCGTGCACGGAGAAGCCGACGGTGGACAGCAGCTCGTTGAATTCCTTCAGTTTGCCTGCGTTGTTCGAGGCAAGGATCAGTTTTTGGGTCATGGTGAAAGTACTTGCTTGGAAAATGGGGACGGACCCCATTTTCCGGGAAATGTTCTGGTGAAGTCTTAAGCGGCCAGCCCGAGCGTCTGCTTTTGCAGCACGATCAGGTCGCGGATGCCGCCCTCGGCCAGGTCGAGCAGGCGGTTCATCGTGGCGCGGTCGAAAGCGGCGCCTTCGGCCGTGCCCTGCACTTCGACGAAGTGGCCGGCGTCCGTCATGATGACGTTCATGTCGGTGTCGCAGGCCGAGTCTTCCGGGTAGTCCAGGTCCAGCACCGGCATGCCCTGGTAGACACCGACGGAGATCGCGGCGACGAAGTGCTTGACGGGGACGGCCGGCAGCAGGCCCTTGTCGACCAGCTTCGTGAAGGCGTCGTAGGCGGCCACCATGGCGCCCGTGATGGAAGCGGTGCGGGTGCCGCCGTCGGCCTGGATCACGTCGCAGTCCAGGTGCAGGGTGCGTTCGCCGAAGGCCTGCAGATCGAAAGCGGCGCGCAGCGAGCGCCCGATCAGGCGCTGGATTTCCTGGGTGCGGCCGCTCTGCTTGCCCTTGGCCGCCTCGCGGTCCATGCGCGAGTGCGTGGAACGGGGCAGCATGCCGTATTCGGCCGTCATCCAGCCCTGCCCCTTCCCTTTCAGGAAGCCCGGCACCTTTTCCTCGATGCTGGCGGTGCAGATCACTTTCGTGTCGCCGCATTCGATCAGCACGGAGCCTTCCGCGTGCCGGGTGTAGTTGCGGGTCAGGCGCAGCGCGCGCAGTTGGTCGATGGCGCGGCCGCTGGGGCGGGATTCAAAAGTCATGGTGTCCTGTCGGTTGTCGCGCCGCTCACTTGAGCAGCCGCGATGATTTCTCGATGGCCCCGCGGATTTCCGCAATGGCCCTTTCTATCTGTTCCTCGTCGAACGGATCGAACGCGGGGTCGCCGGGGACGGGGATGGTGGTACCGCGCAGGTCCTGCGGCAGCTCCTCGGTGCGGATCAGGGTGGACATGGTCGACATCACCTCGGTCGCCACGCCGTCGCCGGCTGCGCTGCCCTGCCACGTAATCGCCAGGCCCGTGACGTTGTCGCTGGTATCGCCCCCCTGGCGCAGCGCCGACTGCAGCAGTTCCGGCACGGCGCGCACGACGGGGCGGGTGGACAGGCTGTCGACCAGCTCCCGTTCCGGCAGCACGGCCCACAGGCCGTCCGAGCATAATAGCATCACGTCGCCCGGCAGCAGGCTGGCCCGCCGCGAGATGTCGACCTTCGGTGCGCTGGCGGCGCCCAGGCAGTTGTACAGTTTATTGCGGTCCGGGTGCGTGGCGCGGGCCGATTCCGGCGCCTTGCCCTGCCTGATCAGGTTCTCGATATGCGAGTGATCGCACGTGCGCGCCATGATTGCGCCGTCGCGCAGCCAGTACAGGCGCGAATCGCCGCAGTGCGCCCACGTCGCCACGTTATGCTGGATCAGGCACACCACCACCGTGGTGCGGGGCGTGTCAGGCATCTCGTGCAGCGACGCGTAGCGGTGGATCTCGCGGTGCGCCGCCATGCAGGCCTCTTCCAGGAAGCGCTCCGGCCCCTTGATGTACGGCGTGGCCTGCTGCTGGAACACGGCGGAGATGGTCTGCAGCGCGATGCCGGCGGCCACTTCGCCGCGCAGGTGGCCGCCCATGCCATCGGCAAGCACCAGCAGCAGCGCGTCGCGCGTGAAGCTGTAGCCCATGCGGTCCTGGTTGACCTTGCGGGCGCCGAGGTGACTTTCCTGGTACACGGAAAACTGCATGGCCTCTCCTAGGATTGCAGCGTGTCGGATGCGGCGCGGTTGCCGGCGGGGGCGACGAAGCGCGCCGCGAGGCGGCGCGCCAGGCCAAGCAGGCCAGCCGGTTCCGGCGCGGCGGCCACGGCGACGACGGGCACTTCCTGCAACTGCTTCTGCAGCGCGAACACGCTTTGCGGCCGGGCCAGCGGGTCCAGCGCCAGGGCCCAGCGCACCAGGCCCACCAGCGCCGGCGAGTAGCGCGCGTCCAGGCGGTCGAAGTGGGCCGCCATCAGGTCCTGCTTGCGGCGCTGGTCGGCCGGCTGCGGCGGCGAGCCCGCCATGCAGGCGAACATGGCCGCGCCGATGCTGTAGATATCCGTCCAGGGGCCCAGCGTCTCGGTCTTGACGTACAGCTCGGGCGCGGCAAAGCCTGGCGTGTACATCGGCGACAGGGTCGGCACGTCCGTATTGACGGTCTGGCGCGCGGCGCCGAAGTCGAGCAGCATCGGCGTGCCGTCCGTGCGCAGGTAGATGTTGGCGGGTTTCAGGTCCAGGTGCAGCAGCTGGTTGGCGTGCACCTCGCGCAGGCCCTTGAGCACCTGCGTGAAGATCTGGCGGATGAAGGCTTCGCCGATGGCGCTGCCCTTGGCGCGCTGGCGGCCGATGTGTTCCTGCAGTGAATGGCCCGATTCGTAGGCCATCACCATGTAGACGGTGTCGTTGGCGCGGAAAAAATTCAACACTCTTACAACATTCGGGTGCGAAATGCGGGCCAGCGCCCGGCCTTCCTCGAAGAAGCATTTCAGCCCGATGCGGAAGATGGCAAGGTTGCTTTTCGATACCGATGGCAGCAATTCGCCCGCCTGGCGCAGTACAAGCGAGCTTGGCAGGTACTCCTTGATGGCGACGGCATTGCCCTCGGCGTCATAGGCCAGATATACAATACTGAACCCGCCCGACGCAATTTTCTTTACAATGCGGTATCCAGCCAGAGCCATCCCATCCGGCAATGGGGCGTTGTTTTGTGCAGCCATAGGTTTCCTCGCCTCAACACCCGGATTGTGTGGACAAAACTAATTAATGTAAAGGGAACCGCGAAAATCCGTCGCGAGCAGCAACACTTGCAAGGTGGCCGTCCCGGCCGGTCCGTGCAAGCGTTGCAACACCACCGGGGCGCCCGATAATGGCGAGCGGGCAGCCCGGATGCGCGGCGGGGTCGCGGTTCTTTCAAAGCTAAAATCGGGGATATCCATTGAGCATTTCCAGCATGACGGGCTACGCGGTTGCCACCAGCGAAAGCGCGGCGGGAACTCTGACAATCGAAATCAAGAGTGTCAATTCGCGTTTCCTTGACCTCCAGTTCCGCATCAACGACGATTTGCGCGCGCTCGAACCCGACCTGCGTGCCGCCATCATGTCCGCCATCACGCGCGGCAAGGTCGAGATACGCCTCAGTTTCGGCCGCAAGGCCGCCGGCGCCGGCACCCAGGCGCTGAACCTGCCCCTGTTGACCGAACTGGCGCGCCTGCAGCACGAGGTGGGCACGGTGTTCGCCAATGCCCAGGCCATGTCCGTGGCCGAGCTGCTGCGCTGGCCCGGCGTCGTCGAGGAAGCCCAGATCGGCCAGGAATCGCTGCAGGCCGACGTGGCCGCGCTGATGCAGGGCACCGTGCAGGCCTTCGTGACGAGCCGCCAGCGCGAAGGCGCGGCGCTGGAAGCGATGCTGATCTCGCGCATCGAGGCGATGGAAGCCATCGTCAAGCGCATCACGCCCCTGATTCCGCAGGTGGTGGCGGCCTTCCAGCAGAAGGCCATCGAACGCATGCAGGAAGCGCTGGGCCTGGCCTCGCAAGGCTCGAACAGCAGTCTGTCGCGCCAGGACGCGATGGAGCGTATCCGCCAGGAAGTGATCCTGTACGGCATCCGCATCGACGTGGCCGAGGAACTGGGCCGCCTGTCGGCGCACCTGTCGGAGACCCGGCATATCCTGAAAAAAGGCGGCCAGGTCGGCAAGCGGCTGGACTTCATGATGCAGGAACTGAACCGCGAAGCGAACACCCTGGGTGCCAAGGCCTCCGTCAAGGAGCTGGCCGACGCGTCGATGGAACTGAAGCTGCTGATCGAGCAGATGCGCGAACAGGTCCAGAACCTCGAGTAATAATTGCTTGAAAAATGGGGACAGACCCCATTTTTCAAGCAACTTTCCCTAGTCCGTCGAACCAGTCCAGTGCCCCATCCCACAGCGGTTGGGCGTGCGGACGAAAATAACCCATGTGTCCCAGCTTGCCGAAGCCGGCCTTGCCGGCGTCGATGTCGACGCCGCGCCATGGCGCGTTACGGTAGCCGGCCATGAAGGCGTCGCGCGAGGCCGGCGGTGCCCACAGGTCGTCGGTGGCGTTGAGCGCGACGATCGGCGCCGTCACGGTCGCGAAGCCGTCCGCCACGGCGCGCATGCGCGGGTCGTCGAAGAAGTAGCGCGGGAAGCGGCACCAGTAGCGCCACTGGCGGTACACGCCCAGCGGGATGTCCTCGCCCATGCCCAGCCGGCTCCACGCCAGGTAGCCGTGCTTCTTCGCCAGGATCGGGCCGGCGATGCGCCACATGAACAGCACCTTCAGGCGTTCCATCAGCGGCATCCAGCCGTGCCAGCCCGCGCCCGTGCCGAACACGTACATCCCGGCGATCTTGGCGTGGTTGGGCAGCAGGCCGAAGGCATGGCCGCCGTACGAGTGCCCCACCAGCAGCAGCGGCACGCCCGGCGTGGCGGTGGCGTCCACCACGGCGGCCAGGTCGAGCCGCGACCAGTCCAGGAAGTCGCCGTCGAAGCCGGCCAGCGTATCGGGCTTGGACAGGCCGATGCCACGGTAGTCGAAGGTCGTCACCGTGTAGCCGCGCGCGGCCGCGTGCTGGGCGAAGCGGCGGTAGAAGCCCTGCGGCACGCCGGTGGCGGCCGCCACGATCAGGCGCGCCCGTTCCTGCCCCACGGCCGGGTAGCGGATGGCGCCGAGGGGGTAGCCGTCGGTGGCGCGGATGGTCAGTTGCTGTGCCGTGTCCTGCGATGTCTTCATTTCGTCTCCCTGTCCTGTTGTTCGTCGTCCAGCAGCGCCAGCACGGCTTCGATGGCCAGCTTCATCGGCGCCATGTCGTTGGCCACCCTTGCCTGCAGCAGGCCGCCTTCGTAGGCCGCCACGATCAGCGCGGCCAGCGAACGGGCCCGCGCTTCGGTGCTGCCGCCCTCGCGCAGTGCCGTGGCGATGCGCTCGCGCAGCCGGGCGAAGCCGTCGGCCAGTGCGCGCCGCAGCGCGACATCGGCGGCGGTCGATTCCAGCGCCACCGCCGCCAGCGGGCAGCCCATGTCGAAGCCGCTGGCCTGCAGGCCCTTCTGGGCGCGCTGGATCCACAGCCGCAGCGCCGCCGCCACGCTCGCTTCGCGCTGAAGGTAAGCGTCCAGCCGCTCGCACAGCAGGCCGATGGTGGTGTCGATGGCGGCCACGGCCAGCTCTTCCTTCCCGCCCGGGAAGTGGTGGTACATCACGCCTTTCGGCGCGCCGGCGGCGGCCAGGATGGCGGACAGCCCGGCGCCATGCAGGCCCCGGTGCTGCAGCGCGTGGATCATCGCGCCGATCAGGCGCTCGCGGGTGGCGGTCGGTGTCGTCGTCATCCGGTTACTCTATAGACCGGTCGGTCCAGTGACAAGGGGTGGATTGGAAGACTTCCTCAAAAATCCGGGCGCAAATTCGGTTGCTCTTGGTAAAATAGATCTTTGGGCGAGGCCCACACGATTCGAGATTGCAAATGAGCCAACACTTCTCCGGCAGCCTGTTCATGGTTGCGGCGCCGTCCGGCGCGGGCAAGTCCACCCTGGTCAATGCCCTGCTGGCACAGGAACCGACCATCAAGCTGTCGATTTCCACCACCACGCGCCCACCTCGTCCGGGCGAGGAACACGGCCGCGAGTACTTCTTCACGTCGCCCGAGGACTTCGTCAAGCGCGCCGCCGCCGGCGAATTCCTGGAATGGGCCGAAGTGCACGGCAATTACTACGGCACCTCGCGCTATTTCGTGGAAGAGCAGATGAAGGCCGGCACCGACATCCTGCTGGAAATCGACTGGCAGGGCGCGCGCCAGGTCAAGAAGCAGTTCCCGCAGGCGGCCGGCATCTTCATCCTGCCGCCGTCGATCGCGGCGCTGGAGGAGCGGCTGCACAAGCGCGGCCAGGACGAACCGCACGTCATCACGCGGCGCCTGCTGGCCGCCGGCGGCGAAATCGCGCACGCTCCGGAGTTCGAATATGCTATTATCAATGAAGAGTTTCCGGTCGCCTTGTCTGAACTGAGCGCGATCGTCCGATCGGCCCGTTGCCGGTTTTCGCAACAGGCGGCCCGCAATGTCTCGCTGTTTGCCCAATTGGGTATCCACGCAGAGCACGCTGAATAGCACGTCACAATCAATGCCGAACGGCCGATGCACCGCCGTTCTGTCGTTTAAATTATTTAAGTTACGTAAGTTTAGGAGTACTACATGGCCCGTATCACCATCGAAGATTGCCTGCAGCATGTGCCGAACCGCTTCCAGCTGACGCTGGCCGCCACCTATCGCGCCCGCCAGCTGCTGCAAGGCCATACGCCGAAAGTGGAAGCCAAGGACAAGCCGACCGTGCTGGCGCTGCGTGAAATCGCCGCTGGAAAAGTCGGCCTGGAAATGCTGAAAAAGGTCCCAATGTAATTTTGGAACCTGCGTTCCTCCCGTACCACCCAGGTTCTCCCAGTTGAATTGACCTTACGTCGAGCACCTATGAACCTGACCTCCGCCGACGCCGGCATCAGCAACGCCGGCACCAGCAGCGAAAGGCCCGCCCCGCGGGCCCGTCGTTCGGCCAAGTCACGGCCGGACGGCGACGCGCCCCAGCCGCCCGTTATCTCTACCTCTCCCCTTGCCGCTCCCCTGATTCCCGCAGGCGTGGCCACCATCACGCACCTGACCGAAAAGCTGGCCGAATACATGGCCGAAGCGGACCTGAAGAAGGTCAAGGAAGCCTATCGCTTTTCCGATGAAATGCACCTGGGCCAGGTGCGCAAGTCGGGCGAGCCGTATATCTCGCACCCGATCGCCGTGGCCGAGATCTGCGCGGACTGGAAGCTCGACGCCCAGGCCATCATGGCGGCGCTGCTGCATGACGTGATGGAAGACCAGGACGTCAAGAAGGAAGAGCTGATCGAGCGCTTCGGCGCGCCCGTGGCGCACCTGGTGGACGGCCTGTCCAAACTGGAGAAGATCGAGTTCCAGAGCCAGATCGAGGCGCAGGCGGAGAACTTCCGCAAGATGCTGCTGGCGATGGCGTCGGACGTGCGCGTCATCCTGATCAAGCTGGCCGACCGGCTGCACAATATGCGTACGCTGGACGTGATGGCACCGGCCAAGAAGCAGCGCATCGCCGGCGAGACGATGGAAGTGTACGTGCCCATCGCCCACCGCCTGGGCCTGAACAATATCTACCGCGAGCTGCAGGACCTGTCGTTCTCGCACCTGCATCCGATGCGCTACACCGTGCTGGCCAAGGCCGTGCGGGCGGCGCGTGGCAACCGGCGCGAAGTGGTCGGCAAGATCCTCGACTCCGTCAAGAACACCCTCGGCATGGCCGGCATCGAGGCGGAAGTCTACGGCCGCGAAAAGACGCTGTACGGCATCTACAAGAAGATGCGCTCGAAGCACCTGACGTTCTCGCAGGTGCTGGACGTCTACGGTTTCCGCGTCGTCGTCGACAGCTTCCCCAACTGCTATGTTGCGCTGGGCACGCTGCACTCGCTGTACAAGCCGATGCCAGGCAAGTTCAAGGACTATATCGCCATTCGCAAGCTGAACGGCTACCAGTCGTTGCACACGACCTTGATCGGCCCCTACGGCACGCCCGTCGAATTCCAGATCCGCACGCAGGAAATGCACCGCACGGCCGAATCGGGCGTGGCGGCGCACTGGCTGTACAAGAACAGCGACGCCAACATGACGGACATGCAGCAGCGCACCCACGCGTGGCTGCAGTCCCTGCTCGACATCCAGCAGCAGACGGGCGACTCGGCCGAGTTCCTGGAACACGTGAAGGTCGACCTGTTCCCCGACTCCGTCTATGTCTTCACGCCGAAGTCGAAGATCATCGCCATGCCGCGCGGCGCCACCCCGATCGATTTCGCCTACGCCATCCACACGGGCATCGGCGACCACACCGTCTCGGTGACGATCAACGGCGAGCCGGCCCCGCTGCGCTCGGAGCTGCGCAACGGCGATATCGTCGAAGTGGTGACGGACCCGGATTCGCGCCCCAGTCCCAGCTGGCTCAGTTTCGTCCGCACGGGCAAGGCTCGCTCGGCCATCCGCCACCACCTGCGCACCATCAACCTGCCCGAGTCGATCAACCTGGGCCGCCAGCTGCTGCGCCAGGCGCTGTCGGCCATCAGCCTGTCGACGGATCTGCCGGAAACCTTGATCGAGCGTCTGCTGAACGAATCGTCGGCCAAGTCGCTGGACGAGCTGTACGCCGACATCGGCATCGGCAAGCGCATGGCGGCCCTGGTGGCGCGCCACATCTTCGGCCTCTTGGGCGGCGAGTCGGCCAGCGTGCCGATCGACCATAACAGCGCGGCCGACCTCGACCCCGTGACAATCTACGGCAGCGAAGGCGTGTCCGTGCAACTGGCGCCCTGTTGCCTGCCGATCCCGGGCGACCAGATCGTCGGCCAGCTGCGCCGCGACCAGGGCCTGCAGGTGCACACCAATGACTGCTCGGTGGCCAAGCGCCAGCGCGAGAAGGAACCGGAGCGCTGGATCGCCGTCAAGTGGGGCGCCGAGCTGAACCGCCGCTTCGACAGCCGCATCCGCCTGCTGATCAACAACGAAAAAGGCATCCTCGCCCGCGTGGCCGCCGAGATCGGCGAATCGGACGGCAACATCACCTTCGTCGGCATGGACGAGGACAAGGAACACGTCCTGCACCAGCTGCGCTTCACCATCCAGGTCAAGGACCGCGTCCACCTCGCCGGCCTGCTGCGCAACGTGCGCAAGGTCGCCGGCGTCAACCGCGTGGCCCGCGAGCGGTCCTGATGTTGCTTAAAAAATGGGGACAGACCCCATTTTTCAGGCAACTTTTTCCCTAGCGCTTTTTGGGGCGGCCGCGTTTCACAGGCGGTGCACCCAATGCCGCATTGGTTCTCGTGGCGGTCCTGATTTCCTCGACAAGCGATGGCGCAAGCTCGGTGTCGAACAAGGAACGATAGGCAGCCTGCCGCTCCGACACGGTCGCCCCGAGGCTCTCGTAGCAGGGATGTGACGTGAGCATGTTATCCGGCCGCATCCCGGCATTTCCTCTATAGCTGGACCACCGATATTGCTCAGGTATGGCAACCATTCCTGCAAGAACAGGATTGAGTTCGACGTAACGCTGGCACGTCAGGAAATAGCGCTCATCCAGCACCAAGGACGATCGGTAGCGACCTTCCCATACCGTGCCCGTGCGTTGGTACCACCAGTTGAAATATTGACTGTACCTCTGGGCCAGCCCCTTCATCAGCAACGCGGGTCCGGTGACATCGTTGAACGATGCCAGGATATGCACGTGGTTGGTCATCAGGACATACGCGTGAACCTGGCAGCCGGATGCCTGGGCGTACTCCGCAAGCCAGCCCAGATAGACAATATAGTCAACGTCCCTTTGAAAGCACGTCTGGCGATTATTGCCGCGCTGCCTGATATGCAGGGGCACGTTGACTTCTACGACTCTTGCGCGTCGTGGCATGATCGACTCCGGCGATGACGATCACCGGATCGTGCCAGCTGATGAGCGAGTGAGGGCTGAGCAGCCTCAAGGGGACTACGACATTAAAAGTTGCTCAGAAAATGGGGTCTGTCCCCATTTTTTGAGCAACTAATCCGCGCCGGGCGCCGGATAGCTCACTGAAAGTATCTCCAGCTCTTCCGCCCCGGTGGGCGTATGCAAAGTCACCGTATCGCCCTCGCGGGCCTTGGTGATGGTGCGGGCGATGGGGGAGATCCAGCTGACCTTGCCCTTCAGGGGGTCGAATTCGTCGATGCCGACGATGGTGATGGTGTTCTCTTCGCCCTCTTCATTGCTGTAGGTGACGGTGGCGCCGAAGAAGATCTGGTCGCTGCCATGGTGGACGCTGGGGTCGACCACTTCGGCCAGGTCGAGGCGCTTCGTCAGGAAGCGGATGCGGCGGTCGATTTCGCGCAGGCGGCGCTTGCCGTAGATATAGTCGCCGTTTTCCGAGCGGTCGCCGTTCGACGCGGCCCAATGCACCACCCGCACCACTTCCGGACGATCGACGTCGATCAGCTGCAGCAGCTCATCCTTGATGCGCTGGTAGCCGGCCGGCGTCATGTAGTTCTTCGAGCCGGGCGGAATGGCCGGTGCCTGGACGACATCGTCATCGTCGTCCTGCTCGGTTTCTTTCACAAATGCTTTGTTCATGGGGAAGGGCGTTTCACGTATCATCCTGCTAATGCGGACCGATTGTACACATTTATGAGCCCAGCCCCTTCCTGCCACGACGCCTTGTGGCACGCCACCCGCTCGGAGCTGTATGTGATCGATCCGGCCAGCCTCCGTATCCGGGCCGCCAACCCCGCCGCCTGCCGCAATGCGCAGCGCGACGCCGCCCGCCTGGCCGCCCTGGCCCTGCCCGACCTGGCGCCGCAACTGGGGCGGGAGGAGCTCGACGCCGCGCGCGACGGTGCCGCCGCCGTCGCCACCCAGTTCATTCGCGCCGACGGCAGCCGCTACCCCGTCAGCCTGCGCGTGGCGACGGTCACGCACGACGACGCCGTCGCCCTCCTCCTCATTGCCGACGACGACGGCGCCGCACTGGCCTTGCAGCGCGTGCAGGCGCGCTTCGACGCCATCGTGTCGCACACGCCCGGCCTGGTCTACCAGTTCCGCCTGGATTGCGACGGCAACGCCTCCTTCCCGTATGTCAGCGAAGGCTGCCAGGCCTTGCTGGGCCTGTCCGCGGCCGAGCTGTCGGCCCAGCCCGAGCGCTTCCTGGAACTGGTGCTGTGCGAGGACCGCCAGTCCTACCTCGATTCGATGCTGTCCTCGGCCGGCACCTTGTGGGGCTGGAACTGGGAAGGCCGCATCTGGGTGGAGGCGTGGAAGGATGTCAAATGGATCAACCTGCGGGCCACGCCGCACAGCCTGCCGGACGGCGCCGTCCAGTGGGAAGGCATCATGACCAATATCACCGAGAGCAAGCTGGAGCAGCTGGAAGTGCGCGCCAGCCGCGCCCGTCTGGCCGAGCTGACGGCCCACAGCGAAAAGGTGAAGGAACAGGAGCGCACCCGCATCGCCCGCGAGATCCATGACGACCTGGGCGGCAACCTGACGGCCATCAAGATGGCCCTGGCCATGCTGTCGGCCCGCCTGCCCGAGGGCGACCAGGCCCTGCACGACAAGGCCGCCTACGTCGACGAGCTGGCCGACCGCACCATCGACGCCGTGCACCGCATCACGCTCGACCTGCGCCCGTCCATCCTCGACTTCGGCCTGGTGGCGGCGCTGGACTGGCAGGTCAAGGAATTCTCCGCCCAAGCCGGGCTGGCCTGCAGCTTCCAGTCGAACGAAAAGGAGGTCGAGCTCGACGCCGATGCCGCCACTGCCCTGTTCCGCATCGTCCAGGAAGCGCTGACCAATATCGCCAAGCACGCGCAAGCCTCGCGCGTCACCGTGCGGCTGCACTGCGGCCGCCAGCAGATCGGCGTCAAGATCACCGACAACGGCCGCGGCATCGACGCCAGTGACCGCAAGAAACCGGCCTCCTTCGGCCTGCGCGGCATGGCCGAGCGGGCCCGGGCACTGGGCGGCACCTTCGAAGTGAGCCCGGCCACGGGCGGCGGCACCACGGTCGCCATCAAAATCCGTCGCGCCAATGCCGGGGCTGAGGCTACAATAACGGAATCTTGATGTTGCAAGAACGAAACAAGGGACCGTGCCAGCATGAGTGAGAAATCCGTGATCAAGGTCTTCATCGCCGACGACCACGCGATCGTGCGCGAAGGCCTGAAACAGATCCTCTCCGACACGAAGGACATCGTCGTTTCCGGCGAAGCCGAGAACGGCAGCGACGCCCTGCGCCTGTTCCGCAAATCCGGCTGCCACGTGGTGCTGATGGATATCTCGATGCCCGACCGCAGCGGCATCGAAGTGCTCAAGCAGATCAAGAAGGAAAAGCCGGAACTGGCCGTGTTGATGCTGTCCATGCACCGCGAGGACCAGTACGCGATTCGCTCCCTGAAGGCCGGCGCGGCCGGCTACCTGACCAAACAAAGTGCACCAAAAGAGCTGGTAAATGCCATACGGCAAGTCGCAAGCGGGTTAAAATATATCAGTCCCGCGCTGGCCCAGGAATTGGCCAACCACGTGGGCGACGAACACCAGCTTGCACTGCATGAAACCTTGTCGGATCGGGAATACCAGACCTTGACGATGATTGCCTCCGGCAAGACGGTGGGCGCCATCGCCGAGGAACTGTCGCTGTCGGTCAAGACGGTCAGCGAATACCGCGCGCGGCTGCTGGTGAAGATGAAGCTGAAGAACAGCGCCGAGCTGACGCACTACGCGATCAAGAACGGCCTGCTCGACTAGCGGCCATAAGCGTTGCCAAGCCGGCGTGCAAGTTCGGCAAAGAGTAATGCTCTGAAGTAAGCCATCTTCCGCCCGTTTTTCCGCGTATGGATGAGCTCAGCAGTAACCTATGATTCAGTCAACCCGTATGAATCAAGCAATCAGTTATTACATGTAAAGGCTGCACGCCAGATGTCGAGCAAATCCCCCAATCCCGCCGGCCCGGAGCAGAATCCGGCAGACATTGCACGCGAAGCCTTCCGTCGGCTGGCGATCCGCAGGATTGCGCCGACACCGGAAGCCTACCGTGACATCTATAACGAGATCGCCGGCATTCCGACCCCGCCCGCTGTCGCACCGGTCGGCCCCGTCACGGCACCCGACACCGGTCCGGAAAACCTGCTGACCCGCTTTGCCGCGCGCATGACGGAGCAGCCAGGCGAGCTGGCCGACTTCGGCCGCCGCTTCAGCCGGGCCGTCAAGGCACGCGATTGGGAAGCCTACGCCGCTACCCTGTCGCAACTGGCCGAGCGGCCCGTGCGCAAGGCCGGCGGCATCGAACTGGCGCCGATGCCGGAAGGCGAACAGACCCGCCTGCTGCGCGACCTGCTGAGCCGTACCCTGACCCTGGCCGTCGCCTCGCTGCTGTCCGGCACGCCGGCGCTGGCGGCGGAGGCTGAATCGCTGGGCGCCGCCACGCGCGAAGCGTTCTCGGAAGCGGACCTGGCGGAAATCGCCACGCGCCTGAAGCAGCTGTGCTACCAGATCGAACTGAAGAGCAGCGACACGGCCGAACAGCAGGAACTGCTGCTGCGCCTGTTCCGCCTGCTGCTGGAAAACGTCAGCGAGCTGCTGGACGACGACTCCTGGCTGCGCGGCCAGGTCGATGCCGTGCAGGCCCTGATCGAAGGCCCGCTGGACGCACGCGCGTTGGAAGCGGCCACGCGCAGCCTGAAGGACGTCATCTACAAGCAAAGCCAGCTGAAGCACAGCATGGCCGACGTCAAGGTCACCGTCAAAAACATGATGATGACCTTTATCGACCGCCTGGGCCAGGTGGCCGCGTCGACGGGCGACTTCCACGAAAAGATCGGCAATTACTCCAACAAGATCAGCCAGGCCCAGGATATCGGCGAACTGAACCAGATCCTGGGCGAAGTGCTGCAGGAAACCCGCATCGTCCAGGGCGAAGCCCTGAAGGCGCGCGACAATATGGTGACGGCGCGCCAGGAAGTGCAGGACGCGGAAGCCCGTATCCACGCGCTGGAAACGCAGTTGCAGCATATGAGCGAGCTGGTGCGGGAAGACCAGCTGACGGGCAGCCTGAACCGCCGCGGCCTGGACGACGTGTTCGAGCGCGAAACGGCGCGGGCCGACCGTCGCGGCACGCCCCTGTGCATCGCCGTGCTGGACCTGGACGACTTCAAGAAGCTGAACGACACCTACGGCCATATCGCCGGTGACGGCGCCCTGAAGCACCTGGTCAAGATCGTCAAGGAAACCCTGCGCTCGATGGACGTGATCGCCCGCTTCGGCGGCGAGGAATTCCTCATCATGCTGCCGGAAACAGCCGTCGATGCCGCCGTCGCCACGATGACGCGCCTGCAGCGCGAGCTGACCCGCCACTTCTTCATGCACGAAAACGAAAAGGTCCTGATCACCTTCTCGGCCGGCGTCGCCCTGCGCCGCCCCCATGAAGACCAGACGGAACTGGTCAAGCGGGCCGATGCGGCAATGTATACGGCAAAGAAGACCGGCAAGAACCGGGTGGTGGTGGCCGACTGACCGGACCGGCTGCCTACCGACCCTGGCCCGCCTCTGTGCGGGCCTTTTTATTGGCGCGGAGCCGATCCGATACGCCCGGCAGCACCATGGCCCGCCGTAGCCTTTGCAGACGGCGGTAAAGCCCAGTTTTATCGCAGAGTGGCCGGCGATGGCCCTGGCCCAGCAATAAAGTCCTCCGAAGATCAAAATATTTACCAAGAAAAATAATTTTTTCTGGCCTAAAGTTCCCCAAAACACTGTCGTCTTAGCGCACGGCAACTTCTCTACTTGAGTCCTTACGGAAAACTTTTCCTCTCGAAAACGCCCTAAAGGTTCCCATGGGGCAACCGTTACCAGGAACAACAGCGGCTTGAACGTCACGGAACAGCGAGACGGGCCAACGTTAAAGTGCAAACCGCCCTCATAGCAACACCAGTTTTGGAGAATTACCATGGCATCCGTAATCAATACCAACGTCGCATCCCTGAACTCGCAGCGCAACCTGAGCTCGTCGGCATCTGCCCTGTCCACCTCGCTGCAGCGTCTGTCCTCGGGTCTGCGTATCAACAGCGCCAAGGACGACGCGGCTGGCCTGGCGATTTCCGACCGTATGAATTCGCAAATCCGCGGCATGACGCAAGCGACCCGTAACGCCAACGACGGCGTGTCGATGGCGCAAACGGCCGAAGGCGCCCTGTCCTCGTCCGGCGACATCCTGCAGCGTATTCGCGAACTGGCCGTCCAGTCGTCGAATGCCTCGAACTCCGCTTCCGACCGTCAAGCCCTCCAGACCGAAGTCACGCAGCTGGGTTCGGAACTGAGCCGCATCTCCGACACCACGTCGTTCAACGGCCAGAAACTGCTGGACGGTTCGATGGGCACGGCGAACTTCCAGGTTGGCGCTGATGCCAACCAGCTGATCTCGGCCAATGGCGCGAACTTCACCACCAGCACCTACGGCAACAACCGTGTGAAGAACGACCAGGCAGTGACCGCTGCCACCAACACGTCCGTCAGCGCCGACATCACCGTGTCGGGTGGCCGTGGTTCGAAGACCATCACCACCACCGCTGGCGATTCGGCCAAGACCGTCGCTGCCAACATCAACAAGCAGACCGCCGACACCGGCGTGACGGCCGAAGCGAAGACGCAAGTGAACCTGAAGATGACGGGCGGCGAAGCCGTCAACTTCGAACTGAAGGGCGACAACAGCGCCGCCGTCAGCATCAACTTCACCGTCGGTGGCAGCGGTGCCAACTCGAGCGATTATGCGTCCGGTATCAATGCCATCAACGCCCAATCGGCCAAGACCGGCATCACGGCCGAATACGACCAGAAAAACGGCGGCATCAAGCTGACCCACGCTTCCGGCGAGACGATCCAGGTCGACAACAAGAACACCGCGGCAACGCAGTTCGACGTGGCTTCCTACACCAGCGCCGGTGGCACCAGCGCCGCGACGGCCATCCAGGGCGGTGGCCCGGCAGTTGCGAACGGCAGCGTGACGTTCGACTCGGAAAGCAGCTTCTCCGTGACCGACGCCGGTACCGGCCTGGGCGTGGGTGCACCAGCAGGCGCGACGACTGCCCAGTCGTCCACGCTGAACTCGGTTGCTTCGCTGGACGTGACGAACTTCGACAATGCCCAGCTGGCCATCAAGATCGCTGACGCGGCCCTGTCGAACGTGAACACCCAGCGCGCCGCCTACGGTGCACTGCAGTCGCGCTTCTCGTCGGCCATCTCGAACCTGTCGGCAACGACCGAGAACCTGTCCGCATCGAAGAGCCGTATCGTCGATACCGACTTCGCCGCAGAGACCGCGTCGATGACGCGTGGCCAGATCCTGCAACAGGCAGGTACGGCGATGCTGGCCCAGGCCAACTCGCTGCCGAACGGTGTGATGAGCCTGCTGCGCGGTTAATCTCCGACAGCAATAATGGCAACACTATTCCCCGTCTGGTTTTCCAGACGGGGAATTTTTCACATTCAAGGAGCCCATCATGACTATCGATACGCTGGGGTCGCTCGGCGGACCCAGAACAGACCGGACACCGATCAGCGCCGAACCGGCGGCCAGGCCAGCCGGCGTGACCAGTCCCAGTCCCGCCGTGGCACCTGCCAATGCCGCACCAGTGGCAGCGCAAGGTGCGCAACCTACCATGGATGAATTGCAGGACGCCGTCGGCAAACTCAATGCGTCGATGCAGGCCAGCGAAAAAAGCCTGCAGTTTTCCATCGACGAAGACAGCAAGCGCACGGTCGTCAAGCTGATCGATACGACGACCAAGGAAGTGGTGCGCCAATACCCTTCCGAAGAGGCATTGCGCATCTCCAAGGCGCTGGATCATTTCAAGGGTGGCCTGCTGCTGAACCACGCTGTCTGATCGGGCGTTACGGGGAGTCGTGGCAAGGCCCTGTGTCCGTTGAAACTGCCACGAAGTTCGTTCAATAAGTTGTCATTTGTTCGCCAAATGACAGCTTGTGCCCACGTGCGCGAAAAATTTTTCGCGAAAAGCCTAAAGCTTCCCGTGCGGCAACCGTTACCAGTAACAACAGCGGCTTGATCGTCACAGAATAGCGTGGCGGGCCAAAGTGGATGAGCAAATCGCCGAACTGCAATACCAGTTTTGGAGAACTACCATGGCATCCGTAATCAACACCAACGTCGCATCCCTGAACTCGCAGCGTAACCTGGGCTCGTCCGCAACGGCCCTGTCCACCTCCCTGCAACGTCTGTCGTCCGGTTTGCGCATCAATAGCGCCAAGGACGATGCGGCTGGCCTGGCAATCTCCGATCGTATGAATTCGCAAATCCGCGGCATGACGCAAGCGGGCCGTAACGCCAACGACGGCGTGTCGATGGCGCAAACGGCCGAAGGCGCCCTGGCCTCGTCCGGCGACATCCTGCAGCGGATCCGCGAACTGGCTGTGCAGTCGTCGAATGCGTCGAACTCCGCTTCCGACCGTCAAGCCCTGCAGACCGAAGTCACGCAGCTGGGTTCCGAACTGAACCGTATCGCCGACACCACCACCTTCAACGGCCAGAAACTGCTGGACGGTTCGATGGGTACGGCAAACTTCCAGGTTGGCGCCGATGCCAACCAGCTAATCTCGGCCAGTGGCGCAAACTTCACCACGAATACCTACGGTAACAACCGCGTCAAAAACGACCAGGCTGCCACTGCCGCCACCAATACGTCCGTCAGCGCCGACATCACCGTGTCGGGTGGCCGTGGTTCGAAGACCATCACCACCACCGTGGGCGACTCGGCCAAGGCCGTGGCTGCGAACATCAACAAGCAGACCGCCGACACCGGCGTGACCGCCGAAGCCAAGACGCAAGTCAACCTGAAGATGACGGGCGGCGAAGCCGTCAACTTCGAACTGAAGGGCGACAACAGCGCCGCCGTCAGCATCAACTTCACCGTCGGTGGCAGCGGCGCGAACTCGAGCGACTATGCTTCCGGCATCAACGCCATCAATGCCCAATCGGCGAAAACCGGCATCACCGCGGAATACGACCAGAAAAATGGCGGCATCAAGCTGTCCCACGCTTCCGGCGAGACGATCCAGGTCGACAACAAGAACACCGCGGCAACGCAGTTCGACGTGGCTGCCTACACCAGCGCCGGTGGCACCAGCGCCGCCACGGCAATCCAGGCCGGCGGCCCGGCCGTGGCCCTGGGCAGCGTGACGTTCGACTCGGAAAGCAGCTTCTCGGTGACCGATGCCGGTACCGGCCTGGGCGTGGGTGCCCCAGCCGGCGCCACGACCGCCCAGTCGTCGACCCTGAATTCGGTGGCAACCCTGGACGTGACGAACTTCGACAACGCCCAGCTGGCCATCAAGATTGCCGACGCGGCCCTTTCGAACGTGAACACCCAGCGCGCCGCCTACGGTGCACTGCAGTCGCGCTTCTCGTCGGCCATCGCCAACCTGTCGACCACGACTGAGAACCTGTCCGCATCGAAGAGCCGTATCGTCGATACCGACTTCGCCGCAGAGACCGCATCGATGACGCGTGGCCAGATCCTGCAACAGGCAGGTACGGCAATGCTGGCCCAGGCCAACTCGCTGCCGAACGGTGTGATGAGCCTGCTGCGCGGCTAATCGCCCGCAGTCGTGAAGGAATACGAATCCCCGGTTGCTGCTCTTACTGGGGGAATCCTTAAGTTTGTGGTGGGATTTTGGGCCGCTGGCATCATGCCAGTGGCCTTTTTTTTTTCGTCTGAGCATCGGCGTACGCCCCAGATCGACCATCGCCAAAACTGGCACCTGTTTTCCCCTCTCAAGTCTCGTTTGATTCTGCCGATAATGACTTATATTATCGTTTTCCCAGGAGCAAGCCGTGGCAACTTCAGGAGTCTCAGCGTCCGGCGGCATGTTGGACGTCAGCACCATCGTTTCCCAACTGATGCAGGCCGAGGCCGCACCGCTGGCCAAGTACGACCAGAAAACGGCTTCGTACCAGGCAAAGCTGAGCGCATACGGTTCGCTCAGCGGCGCCGTCGGCGTGTTCCAGGCGTCCCTCAGCGGCTTGACCAAGTCCACCGATTTCAAGGCCCTGTCCGCCGTTGCCGGCAATGCCGACATCCTGTCCGCCTCGGCCGGTGCCAAGGCCGTTGCCGGTAACTACAAGATCAATGTCAGCCAGCTGGCCCAGAGCCAGACCTTGACCACGCCCGGCGTTGCCAGCAGCAAGTCATCGATCGGCACGGGTGCCAAGACCACCCTGTCCTTCCAGTTCGGCAGTGTCACCGGCGGCTTCGGCCTTTCCGGTGCGGCGATGGGTTCGAATGTGGCGCGCGACGGCATCAGCAACGGCTCGCTGACCATCAATGGCACCGCCATCGCGACTGATGCGACGACCACGAGCGCGCGCGCACTGGCCGAGGCCATCAATGCCAAGAGCACCACGACCGGTGTCACCGCCACGGCCACACCCGCTTCGTCGAATGCGGCGCTCTTTGCCGGTTTCGGCAATGTGGAAACGGGCGCCGATGGTGGCTACACGCTGTCCGTCGGAGGTGTGCAGTTGGCCGCGCAAGGCGCCGGCGTCGCAGCAGGCGCGGGCATCACCAGCGCCTCCATCGACACTGCCTTGACCGATCCCAGCAGCGTGCTGACGGCGCTGACCAATGCCGGCATCACCATCAGCGGCACCGCCGCCGGTGGCGACCTGAAGTTCACGCGCGCCGATGGTGCCAACCTGGTCGTCGAAGAGAAAGTCACCGGCAGCCCTGCGGCCGTCACGGGCGGCATCGGCAATGGCGGCGGCGAAGTCAATGCCGGTTCGAGCGCCATCGGCATCAGCGGGATCTCGCTGAGCTCGACCGATGCGAGCCCGATCACGGTGGCTGGCAGCAACCCTACCGCCGCCGGCCTGACCGCCGGGACCGGCGGCACCTACCTGGGTGGTCAATTTTCACAGGATGCCAATATTGCATCCGGCGTCGTCACGATCGACTCGACCAACAACTCGATGGAAGGCATTCGCGACGCCGTCAACAAGGCCGGCCTGGGCGTTACGGCGACCATCGTGTCCGACGGCAGCGCCAATCCATACCACCTGGTGTTCACGTCGAACGCGACCGGGGCGAACGCGTCGATGAAGATTGCGCTCACCGGCAACGATCCGGACCCGGCCGACCCGGCCCTGGCGGACATGCTGGGCTACGACCCGGCAGGCACGCAGAAGATGACGCAGACCTCGGCTGCGCAGGACACCAAGCTGTCCGTCAACGGCATCGCCGTCACCAGCCACTCGAACAATGTGGGCGAAGCCATCCAGGGTGTGACCTTGACCGTCACCCAGACGGGTGCGACGACGCTCAATATCAACAAGAACACGGGTACCGTCAAAAGCAATGTCGAATCGTTCGTCAAGGCTTACAACGACCTCAGCGGTACGTTGAAAAAACTGACGGGCTATGATTCCGAAACCCAAGTGGGCGGCGCGCTGCAAGGCGATTCCACAGCCCAGTCGGTACAAGCCCAAGTGCGCCGCATGATGACCAGTTCCATCAGTGGCCTGAGCGGCAACATCACGACCCTCACCTCGGTCGGCATCAGCTTCGACAAGGACGGCACGCTGAAACTCGATTCGAGCAAGTTCCAGAAGGCGCTCGACACCTCGTTCGACGATATCGGCGCGCTGTTCGGCGCCGTGGGCCGCTCGACCGATACGCTGGTGGCATTCAACAGCTCGACCTCGGCCACCAAACCGGGCACTTATGAGCTGTCGATCACGCAGATGGCCACGCAAGGCGCGATGACCAGCAGCGCCGTGCTACCGGCCAACACCGTCATCGGTGCCAACACCACCTGGGCGGTGACGCTGAACGACAGTACGCCGACGAATGCGAAAAACACGGCCAATGTCACGATCCCGGCCGGTACTTACACGGCAGCGGAATTGGCCAAGGTGGTGCAATCGTCGATCAACGGCGTTCCGGCATTTTCCAGCGCCGGCAATGCCGTGACGGCCACCATCGACAGCGACGGCAAAATGGTGCTGTCGTCCGCCAAATACGGTTCCGGCTCGAACATCGCGCTGGCCCCGGTGACGGGCACCACCGTCGACAGCCTGTTCGGCGGCGCCACCCCGGCCGCGGGCCTGGATGTGGCAGGAACGCTGGGCGGCTATGCCGTGACGGGGAACGGCCAGAGCCTGACGGGACTGGCCGGGACGGATGTCGAAGGCTTGAAGATCGACGTCACCGGTGGCGCCATCGGCGACCGCGGTACGGTAAGCTTCTCGCAAGGCTATGCCTACCAGCTGAACAACCTGGCCACGACCATGCTCAGCAAGACCGGCCAGATCACCAGCCGCACCGACGGCATCAACAAGTCGATCAAGGATGTCGCCAAGCAGCGCGACGCCTTTGCCGACAAGCTGACCGGCATCGAAGCCCGGTATCGCGCGCAGTACAGCAGGTTGGACGTCATGCTGTCGCAAATGCAAACCACGTCCACTTACCTCACGCAGCAGCTGGCATCGATTGCCGCCAACAGCTAAGTATCAAGGAATCAGGAGAATCCTATGTTTGGAAGTCCCCAACGTGGTGTCAATGCCTATGCCAAGGTCGGTCTCGAGACCGGCGTGGCATCGGCCTCGCCGCACAAGCTGATCACCATGCTGTACGACGGCGCCATCGTCGCCATCCTGAACGGCATGACGCAAATGAAGGCCGGCAACATCGAGGAAAAGGGCAAGGCCCTGTCGAAGGCCATCCAGATCCTCGACAACGGCCTGCGCGCCAGCCTGGACCGTGAAGCGGGCGGCGAGATCGCGCGCAACCTGGACGCGCTGTATGAATACATGAGCTCGCGCCTGCTGACGGCCAACCTGCAGAACGATCCTGCGATCCTGCAGGAAGTGCACGGCCTGCTGGTCGACCTGCGCGACACGTGGCAGCAGATCGGCGATGCACCGACCGGTGGCGCTTCCATCGGCAACCAGAAACAGGCGCCTGCCCAGGCCCGCTACTAAGAGGAAGACATGACGAACCAAGACGTGCTGACCGTGTACGCGGCAATGGGTGAACTGAGCAGCCAGATGGTGACGGCGGCGAATGCTTCGGACTGGGAACGGCTGGAAGCGCTGGAACAGCGTGTGTCCGATCACGTGGCCCTGCTGAAGGCACAGGAAACCACCGTGCGCCTGGAAGGCGAACAGCGCCAGCGCAAGGTCACCCTGATCAAGCAGATGCTGGACGACGACCGCAAGGTGCGCGACCTGCTGCAGCCGTGGATGGCGCAACTGTCGAAACTGATCAACAGTACCGGTACCGAACGCCGCGTGCACAACGCCTACGGCGCCGTCTGATCCGGGTGGCTGAAAAGGACTGAACGCCGTGCAGCGGCTCGACACGCCCGGGCTGCGGCCCACCGCCCCGGTCGGCAACGCGCCGACCGTTGCCGATCCGCGCCAGGCGGCGTTCCAGCGCGCGCTGCAGCCCCTGGTGGGCCAGACGGTGCAGGGCCAGATCCTGGCCAAGATGTCGGATGGCAGCTTCCTCGTGCGCGTGGCCGATACCAATGCCCGCATGATGCTGCCGGCCGGCGCCGACGTGGGCGGCGAAGTGCCGATGGCAGTGGTGGCGGCCCAGCCCCGCCCCCTGCTGCAAGTCGGCACGGGCGCGCCGCAGACGCCCATCCTGCACACCCAGCCGGGCGACGCCCAGGCCGCCAATTCCCGTCCCCTGAGCACGGCCGCCGCGCTGCTGAGCAAGGCACCGCTGACCTCGTCCGACAACCTGCCCCAGCTGGACCGCAACACGGCCCAGGCCACGTTCAGTCCGGCCGCGCGGGCCATTGCCAGCGCCCTGACGGTGGCTTACACGGCACCCGGCGCACCCGTGATCATCCATGGCAAGACGCCGTTGACCGGCGCCGGCGCGCCCGATCCGCAGCAGCTGGGCCAGAAACTGCAGGACGTGCTGGGCGAATCCGGCCTGTTCTACGAATCCCACGTGGCCGACTGGGCCGAAGGCAAGCGTCCCCTGCAGGACCTGGCGCGCGAGCCGCAGATGCAGCGCCACCTGCAGGCGCAAGGCCAGTCCCCGGCGGAAACGCTGGCGCGCAACCTGGCCGGACCGGATTTGTCGGCGGCCCAGATGATCAACCAGCAACTGCACACGCAGGAACAGGGCAAGGTGCAGTGGCACGGCGAAGCGTGGCCGGGCCAGAAGATGCAGTGGGAAGTGGCGCGCGAGGAAGGCGACGGGCGCTCGCGCGGCAACGGCCGCGAGCAGGACGACGCGCCCGTGTGGCGCAGCGGCGTCAAGTTCCGCTTTCCCCTGCTGGGCAAGGTCAACGCCAGCGTGACGATGATCGGCGAACAGGTGCACGTGCAGGTGCAATCCGACTCGGGCGAAGCGGCCGACACCTTGCGGGCCTGGGCCGGCATGCTGCAGGGCGCGCTGGACGCGGCCGGGGCCCCGCTGTCGTCGCTGACCATCGGACAGGTGCAGGCGGCCGACACGCCGCCAGTGTCGGCAACGCCGGGAGCGCCCGATGCAGCGTGACGACCAGATTCCCCGCCGGCCCATGCAAAGTGCCGTCGCGCTGGCCTACCGCGACGGCGAAGGCGCGCCGAAGGTGGTCGCCAAGGGCCGCGGACTGGTGGCCGAGCAGATCATCGCCGTCGCCGCCGAGGCCGGCGTCTACGTGCACGAATCGAAGGAACTGGTGTCGCTGCTGATGGACATCGACCTCGACCGGCAGATTCCTCCCACACTTTATCGTGTCATTGCGGAACTGCTGGCCTGGCTTTATCATATTGAATCAGCGCAGAAATCCGGCCTGCCCCCGCCCTCGGCACCGGTCATGAGCATCCCCCCACCTCCTCAAGCAACGGACCCCGATGTACCCTTACCTGAATGACGCGGACATGGACAACTGGCACGATTTCGAGGTGGGATCGCGTCGGGAAATCCTTGCGCTGCTGCGCGGCATCGCCGAAAAGAAGCAGATGATCCGCATGCTGCCGCTGGGCGACAGCGAGATGTGCGTGACGACCATCCTGCACGTCGACACCGACACGGACACCATCCTGCTGGACCGCCCGTCGGACCCGGAAGAAACGGCGCGGCTGATGTCGGGCCGGCCCGTGTCGTTCGAGACGACCTTGGACAATATCCGCATCATCTTCGGCACGGAAAGCATGCAGCTGGCCATGCTGGACGCCGTGCCGGCCCTGAAGATCGCGCTGCCGGCCAGCCTGATCCGCCTGCAACGGCGCGAGTTCTACCGCATGCAGACACCTGTCGGCAATCCCGTCAAGGTCGTCATCACGATGCCGGAAGAGCAAGGCGGCGGCGAGGCGTCCTTCCCGCTGGCCGACATCAGCTGCGGTGGTATCGCCATCCTGGACAACCGCTTCGTGCTGGGCGACTCGATCGGCCACGAATACGGCGGCTGCCGCATCGACCTGCCGGAAATCGGCCCCATCCTGACGGGCCTGCAGATCCGTAACTCGCAGGAGATGACCCTGATGAACAACAAGGCCAACCGCCGCCTGGGCTGCCAGTTCATCGACATCAGCGCCAGCGCGATGAACGCCGTGCAGCGCTACATCATGAAACTCGAACGCGAGCGCAACGCCCGCATGGCCGGCCTCAGTTAGTTGCAAAAAAAATGGGGACAGACCCCATTTTCTGTGCAATATTTCTCGAAAAATGGGGTCTGTCCCCATTTTTGGGGCAATGTTGCAGGCAGATTACACCTGCATATTCATGATGTCGTGGTAGGCCGAGACCATCTTGTTGCGCACCTGGAGGGTGGCCTGCATATTGATGCTGGCTTTCTGCATCGAGATCATCACGTCGGACAGGTTAACGGAGTCGTCACCCATCTGGAAGCGCTTGCTGAGGTTTTCCGCCTTGTTCTGGCTGACGGCGACCGTGTCGAGGGCGCCCTTCAGGGCGTCGGAAAAGTCGACCTTGGCGGCCGGCTGCTCGGTCTGGATGACGGGCGGCGTGGCCTGGGGCCGCGTGGCCGCCGCCTTCAGCTGCGCGATCATCGATTGGATCTGGCTGCTGTCGATTCCACCTGTCTTCATCTTCACTCCCTTATTTGCTCGCGTTGCTGCACCGCAACTCAGCAGGACCGTTCAATCGGGCTCGCCTCATTGCCTTGCTACAATAGGTGCTCACCTTCGGGAAATGGTTTCCCTCGCACTGTCAGGCTTCCAGAATATCAGGCCACGCGCAATGCACTGCTTCGAGCAGGTCCGGAAAGCAGCCTCTTTTCCCCGGATTAAATTGCCGTACGGCAGCCGATAATGTGCATCAGGCCGGTCCATCCAGGACGAGGCCCTCGATTAACAGACGACCTTAACGCCTCTGGAACGCACACATGGCAGCTGCCGCCGAACAACTCGACATCGACGCCCCCGCCGACACGGAAGGGAGAGTTCCCTTCTATAAGACGCCGATGGGCAAGAACATCATCCGCGGCGGCGCCGTGGCGGCGATCCTGATCGCCATCCTGGTGGTCTGGCTGTGGAACAAGGAGCCGGCCTACAAGGTGCTGTTCTCCAACTTCTCCGACCGCGACGGCGGCGCCATCACGGCCGCGCTGGACCAGATGCAGGTCAAGTACAAGTTCAGCGAAGGCGGCAACGCCATCATGATTCCCGAAGAGCAGGTGCACGACACCCGCCTGCGCCTGGCGTCCCAGGGCCTGCCGAAAGGCGGCAACGTCGGCTTCGAGCTGATGGAAAACCAGAAGCTGGGCGTGTCGCAGTTCCTGGAACAGGTCAATTACCAGCGCGCGCTGGAAGGCGAGATGGCCAAGTCCATCGAATCGCTGGGCGCCGTGCAGTCGGCCCGCGTCCACCTGGCCATGCCGAAGCCTTCCGTGTTCGTGCGCGAGCAGCAGAAACCCACCGCCTCCGTCATCCTGACCCTGCACCCGAACCGCTCGATCGATCCGGGCCAGGTCAGCGCCGTCGTGCACCTGGTGGCGTCGAGCGTGCCGGAACTGCAGCCGGCCAACGTGACGGTGGTGGACCAGCAGGGCAACCTGCTGTCGGACCAGAACAAGAACAGCAACACGGCCATCAAGAGCCTGGACGCGACCCAGCTGAAATACGTGCAGGAACTGCAGAACCAGGTCATCAAGCAGGTCGAGAACATCGTCAAGCCCATCGTCGGCGAAGGCAATGTGCGCGCCGAGGCCGTGGCCGACGTCGATTTTTCCGCCATCGAGCAGGCCGCCGAATCGTACAAGCCGAACTCGTCGCCGGCACCGTCGGCCATCCGCAGCCAGCAGAGCACGGAAACCAACGGCAATGCCAACGCCAACCCGAACGGCGTGCCGGGCGCGCTGTCGAACCAGCCGCCGGGCGTGGCGACGGCCCCGCTGGAAACGGCGCCCCCGGGCACGGCCCCTGCCCCCGGCACCGTGCCGGCCGGTGGTGCCGCCGTGGCCGGCGCGCCGATGCACAAGGAATCGACGACCAATTACGAAGTCGACAAGACGGTGCGCTACGAGCAGAAGGCCATTGCCGGCCTGAAGCGCATGACGGTGGGCGTGGTGGTGAACTACCGCCGCATCGTCGGCGCCGACGGCAAGGTCACCGTGCGCCCCCTGACGGCCGACGAGCTGGCCAAGATCAACAGCCTGGTGCGCGAAGCGATGGGCTACAACCAGGACCGCGGCGACTCCGTCAGCGTGGCCAACGCCCCGTTCGACGGCGTCGACAAGGCGGCCGAGCCGACCCTGGACTGGTGGCGCGATCCGGCCAACCTGCCGATGGCGAAGGAACTGGCGAAGTTCCTCATCACGGCCCTGATCCTGCTGTACATCCTGATGCGGGTGGTGCGTCCGATGATGCGTCCCGTGTTTAAGAAGATCGACGAGATCAATGCGCCGGAGCCTGAACCGGAAGAGGAAATCATCGAGGAGCCGGCCGGCCCGACGGAAGAGGAAATCTTCGCGCAGCAAATGGCCGAAATGGAAGAAAACACGGCGCGGACCTACCGCGACAACCTGACCCTGGCGAAGAAGCTGGCCGCCGAGGACCCGCGCATCGTCGCGAACGTGATCAAAGCATGGATAGGCGCAAATGACTGATAGTACCGGACTGCAAAAGGCAGCAATTCTGATGCTGGCGATGGGTGAATCCGAAGCCGCCGAAGTGATGAAGTTCCTCGGCCCCCGCGAAGTGCTGAAGCTGGGCGCGGCGATGGCGACGATGAAGGGCGTGCCGCACGAGCAGGTGGTCGACGTGCTGGACGGCTTCCGAGACGAAGTGGCCGCCGCCTCCACCGTGGGCCTGGATTCGGACGAATACATCCGCCAGGTCCTGACCAAGGCGCTGGGCGACGACAAGGCCTCCGTGCTGCTGTCGCGCATCCTGGGCGGCAAGGACGCGTCCGGCATCGAGAGCCTGAAGTGGATGGATTCGCCGTCCGTGGCCGAACTGATCCGCAACGAGCACCCCCAGATCATCGCCACCATCCTGGTCCACCTGGAGCGCGACCAGGCTTGCGAAATTCTGGGACACTTCACGGACCGGTTGCGCAACGACGTGGTGCTGCGTATCGCCACCCTGGACGGCGTGCAGCCGGCGGCGCTGCGCGAACTGAATGATGTCTTGACGAAACTGTTGTCGGGTAACGAGAATATCAAGAAGTCCACGCTGGGCGGCGTGCGCGCCGCGGCCGAGATCCTGAACTTCATGAGCGGCGAGCAGGAAAACTCGGTGATGGACAATATCAAGAACTACGATAACGACATGGCCCAGCAGATCATGGACGAGATGTTCGTGTTCGACAACCTGATCGATATCGACGACCGCGGCATCCAGCTGCTGCTGCGCGAAGTGCAGTCGGAAATGCTGATTATCGCGCTCAAGGGCGCCTCGCAGGAACTGCGCGAGAAGATCTTCAAGAACATGTCGGCCCGCGCCAGCGAGATGATGCGGGAAGACCTGGAGTCGAAGGGCCCGGTGCGGCTGTCGGAAGTGGAAACGCAGCAGAAGCAGATCCTGCAGATCGTGCGGCGCCTGTCCGACGAAGGCCAGATCGTGTTGGGCGGCAAGGGCGAGGATTCCTTCGTCTAAGGTCGTTCGTTTCAATCGTTACAGAACCAGAGGTAAGGCTTGGCCCATATTCCGAAAGAGCAGCAAACCGCATTCCAGCGCTGGGAACTGAAGTCCTTCGGCGACGCGCGGCCCAGCACCCTGGCCGCGCGCGAACGCGAGGAAGCGGAAGCCCAGGCCCTGCTGGAGGCTGCTGCCGCGGCCGAAGCGGCGGCGCGCCAGGCCGAATATGACGCCTTCGTCAACGCCCCACCCCCGCCCGAGTACCCCACCGACGAGGAACTGGCCGCCATCCGCGAGGAAGCGCGCCAGCAGGGTTACGAGGACGGCTATGCCGAAGGCCACCGGGCCGGCGAGGACGAAGCCATCCGCGAAGGCCAGGAAACGACGGCCGCCGCCCTCGCCCCGCTGGCCGACATGGCGCAGAACTTCGCCGAAGCGCTGCGCGGCGCCGACAAGCTGATCTCGCAGGACGTGATGGAACTGGCCATGCACCTGGCGCGCAATATGTTGAAACAAGCGCTGCCCGTGAAGCCGGAACTGATCGTGCCGATCGTACGCGACGCCGTCGCCATCCTGCCGTCCGTGCAGCAGCCGGCCGTGCTGATGCTCAATCCCGCCGATGCCGTCATCGTGCGCGAGGCCATCGGCGACGAGCTGGCCAAGGAAGGCTGGCGTATCGCGGAGGACGCCGACATCGCCCGTGGCGGCTGCAAGCTGGAAACGGCCAGCAACCAGGTCGACGCCCAGGTGGAATCGCGCTGGGCCCGCCTGACGCAGGCGCTGGGCAAATCCTCGGACTGGCTGGAGTAAGCCATGGACATCAAGGTCGAAGACCCCGTTGGCGCCGACGCCCATGCGGGGCGCTGGCGTTCCTACCTGGGCGACTGCGCCGCCGTGCTCGATTTCGTCGAGCCGATGCAGGTGGCCGGCCGGGTCACGCGCGTGGCCGGCCTCGTGATGGAAGCGGTAGGCCTGCGCCTGGCGGTCGGCGCCGCCTGCACCGTGCCGCTGCCGGCCGGCGGCCGGGTCGAGGCCGAAGTGGTCGGCTTCGAGGGCGATCGCCTGTTCCTGATGCCGCAAAGCGATGTCGAGGGCATCGTGCCGGGCACGCGCGTCTATCCGGTCGAACCCCTGATCCCCAAGCCGGGCTCGGTCAGCTCGGCACAGCCACGCCGCCGCACCAGCGACCGCGCGCGCCAGTTGCCGGTTGGCCCTGAACTGCTGGGCCGGGTGGTGGACGGCGCCGGCCGCCCGCTGGACGGCCTGGGCCCGATCCACACCTCCGACAGCGCTCCCATCAACGTGCGTCCCGCCAACCCGCTGGGCCGCGCGCCCATCGTCGAGACGCTGGACGTGGGCGTGCGCTGCATCAACGCCATGCTGACCGTCGGCCGCGGCCAGCGCATGGGCTTGTTCGCGGGCTCCGGTGTCGGCAAGTCCGTGCTGCTGGGCATGATGGCGCGCTATACGGAGGCCGACGTCATCGTCGTCGGCCTGATCGGCGAACGGGGCCGCGAGGTCAAGGAATTCATCGAGCACATCCTGGGCGAGGAAGGCCTGGCCCGCTCGGTCGTCGTGGCCGCGCCCGCCGATACGCCGCCGCTGATGCGCATGCAGGGCGCGGCCTACTCGACGGCCATTGCCGAGCACTTCCGCGACAAGGGCCAGAACGTGCTGTTGATCATGGACTCGCTGACGCGCTACGCGATGGCGCAGCGCGAGATCGCGCTGGCCATCGGCGAGCCGCCCGCCACCAAGGGCTATCCGCCATCGGTCTTCGCGAAACTGCCCGTGCTGGTGGAACGGGCCGGCAATGGCGAACTGGGCGGCGGCTCGATCACGGCCTTCTACACGGTGCTGACCGAGGGCGACGACCAGCAGGACCCCATCGCCGACTCGGCCCGCGCCATCCTGGACGGCCACATCGTGCTGAACCGGCGGCTGGCCGAGGCGGGCCACTACCCCGCCATCGACATCGAACAGTCGATCAGCCGCGCGGCCCACTCGATCACGACGCCGGAACACCAGACCCAGGCGCGTCGCCTGAAGCAGCTGTTCTCCCGCTACGAGCGCAGCCGCGACCTGATCGCCGTGGGCGCCTACACCCCCGGCACCGACCCCGTGCTGGACCAGGCCATCAAGCTGCACGACCGCATCGAGCACTTCCTGCAGCAAAAAATCACGGAACGGGTGACGATGCCGGAGAGTTTGGGGCAATTGACCACGCTGTTCGACTGATTGATCCCCATGCGGGTTGCCTATAATCACCACCATGGCCTCGACTTCCCAACTTGAAACCCTGATCGACATGGCGCGCCGCGAGACGGATGACAGCGCCAAGCGGCTCGGTGCGGCCCTGAAGGCCGTGGGCGATGCCGAGGAAAAGCTGAAGATGCTGGCCGGCTACCGCGACGAGTACGGCCGCCGCTTCGATGCCTCGCAGCAGGCCGGCATCACGCCCATGGCGTATCGCAACTTCCAGGCCTTCATGGAAAAGCTCGACATGGCCGTGCGCGGCCAGGAAGACATGGTGCGCCATGCCCAGAAGCGCAGCGAGATGGAAAAGGCCAAGTGGCAGGAAGCGGAGCGCAAGCGCATGTCCTATACCACCTTGCGCGACCGCGAGGCCGCCAAGCAACTGGCCGTCGAAGCCAAGCGCGACCAGAAGGCAATGGACGAGCACGCCGCACGGGGCGCCTTCTACAAGCGCTAGCCGTCACCGCCGCAGGGCCTCCCTGTCAACGATTTTCACAAGCAAGGCCGCGTACTATGCAAACCCAGTCCCTCCAGAACACCCTGCTGAACACCGCCACGCCGTCGGGCCAGAAAAGCACGGCCAACGCCGGCGACATGGATTTCAAGCACGCGCTGGCACGCCAGGTGGAACGCCAGCCCGCCCCTGCCCCGGCGCCCGTCGTCAAGCAGGCCGCGCCGATCAAGGTGAACGTGCCGCAGACGCAAAGCGCGCCGGCACCGAAGACGCCGCAGGCGCCCAACTCGCCGCCGAAGGCGCCGGCCCAGGCGCAGGCCAAGCCGGCCAACACGGCGAACGCGAGCAATGCGACGGCGGCGGCCAATGCGGCGCAGCAGGCAGACAGGCCCGAGCAGGCGGCCACGGCGGCCGCGGATGCCCAGGCAGCGGACACGGCCGCCACGGCGCAGGCCGACACGGCCGAAGCCACGCCGGTCGCCGATGCGGCGGTTGCGGCAGCGGCGGCAGCCGTCGATCCGATGGCGGCCATGCTGGCGATGGTGGCGGCGTATAACCAGCTGAGCAGCCCCGCCGCGCAGGCGCCTGATGCCGGCGGCGACAGCGTCACCGGAGCCGCCGCTGAAAACGATCCGTTGGCTGCGCTGCAAGGCGAAGCGGAAGGCGGCGGCAAGCACGGCAAGGGCATGGGCGCCGATTCGGCAGCCCTGCGTGCCGGTACCGACAACGCCAAGGGCGCGCTGGCCGGCGATGCCGTGCCCGTCGACGCCGGCAAGCCGGAACTGACGGCCGGCGCGGCGCAAACGAATATGAAGGCCGAAGCCTTCGCCGCCAAGCTGGCCGAGGCGTCCATGGAAACCCCGGCCGTGCTGCCGCAGGCCACCCAGGCGCTGGTGGCCACCGCACAGGCGGCGGACGCGGCCGCGTCGAACAGCCTGCAGGCGCGCGTGGGCAGCAATGCCTGGGAACAGCAGCTGGGCCAGAAGGTGGTGTGGATGGTGGCCGGTGGCGACCAGACCGCATCCTTGACCTTGAACCCGCCGGACCTGGGGCCGATGCAGGTGGTGCTGAGCGTGTCGAACGAGCAGACCAGCGTCAGCTTCATGGCCGCCGAGCCGGAAACCCGCCAGGCCCTGGAAGACGCGCTGCCGAAGCTGCGTGAAACGATGAGCGAGGCCGGTATCGAGCTGGGCAGCGCGACCGTCTCGACCGGCACGCAGGACCAGCGCCAGGCCTTCGCCGAGCAGGCCGAGGCCCGCGCGGCGGCGGCCGGCGGACGGGGCAACCATCGCGGCGGCAATGGCATCGATGAGCCGGCGCCGGCCGAACCGGTGATCCGGCGCACCGTGCTGGGTGCCGTCGATACCTTCGCGTGAAACTTTGAAACAATAGACTGAGGGCAATTTTGCCCTCTGTTCGCCCTATCCGGCAACGTCGTGCCGAACGATAATGCCATAATCGAGTCATGAATCCGTCCCCGAGGGGACTGCACTGAAAGCGAAACCAGAACATGAAGGCTGAGGCGAAAGCGGAAGCGGCACCGGCCGGCGGCGGGTCCAAGAAAAAACTGATCATCATCATCGCCGCCGTGCTGGTCCTGGCACTGGGCGGTGGCGGTGCCGCGTGGTTCTTCATGCACGGGGCCGATTCGGCCGAGCACGAAGAAGAGCCGGTGAAGAAATCGAAGTCGAAGAAGAAAAAGAAGGAAGCCGGCCCGCCCGTGTACGTGCCGGTCGAGGCGTTCACCGTCAATCTGCAACCGGAAGAAGGCGAGCAATACCTGCAGCTGGCATTCACCCTGCAGCTGTCCGACGCGGAGCAATCGGAGCTTATCAAGAACAATATGCCAAAGGTGCGCAGCCGTATCCTGCTGCTGCTATCCTCGAAGCGTGCGTCGGAAATCAACACGCCCGAGGGCAAGCAACAGTTGAGCAAGGAAATCCTGGAGCAGGTCAACCTGCCCTTCGAGGAACAAGGCGACGAGCAGGAGGTGTCGGAAGTGCTGTTCACCTCCTTTATCATTCAATAAGCGACGTTCGGACCATCACGAGTCATGGCTGATAATTTTCTCTCCCAGGAAGAAGTCGATGCACTTCTGAAAGGCGTCAACGGCGACCAGGACGATATCGCCGCGCCCGAGGAAGTCGCGGGAGTCAGAACCTACAACCTGGCAACCCAGGAGCGCATCGTGCGCGGCCGGATGCCGACGTTGGAGATTATCAACGAGCGTTTTGCCCGCCTGTTGCGCGTCGGCCTGTTCAACTTCCTGCGCCGCAGCGCCGAAGTCTCGGTGGGCTCGGTGCGGGTGTCGAAGTACAGCGAGTTCATCCGTAACCTGGTGGTGCCGACCAACCTGAACCTGGTGCACATGAAGCCGCTGCGGGGCACGGCCCTGATGGTGTTCGACCCGGGCCTCGTGTTCCTGCTGGTGGACAACCTGTTCGGCGGCGACGGGCGCTTCCACACCCGCGTCGAGGGCCGCGATTTCACGGCCACCGAGCAGCGCATCATCCTGCGCATCCTCGATATCGTGTTCGAGGCTTACACGAAGTCATGGGAACCGGTGTTCCCCGTCGAATTCGAGTACATTCGATCCGAAATGAACACCCAGTTCGCCAATATCGCCACGCCGAACGAGGTGGTGGTGGCGTCCACCTTTACCATCGAGCTGGGCTCGGTTTCCGGCCAGATCCACTTCTGCATGCCGTATTCGATGATCGAGCCGATCCGCGATGCGCTGACGTCGTCGCTGCAGGGCGAGGCGCTGGAAGTGGACAAGCGGTGGATTCGCCTGATGACGCAGCAGATCCAGATCGCCGAGGTGGAACTGGTGGCGCGGCTGGGCACGGCGAAAGTGAGCTTCGACGAAATCCTGAACATGCGGGTGGGTGACGTGATCCCCCTGAATATTCCGGAAACCATCGAAGCGACGGTGGACGGCGTGCCCGTGCTCGATTGCACCTATGGCGTGCTGAACGGGCAGTACGCGCTGAAGGTGGAGAAGCTGCTCGCCAACAGCGATACGCTGAGCAAATAACAATTCAAGGTCGTGCCCGGTTCACCGGACACGGCAACCATGACAGAGCGCCGGCACCGGGCCGGCACAGCAGGAGTGAAACATGTCTGACAATCAAGACGACCAAACGGCCGACGACGACCTGTGGGGTGCCGCGATCGCCGAGCAGGCCAAGGCCGAGGCGGAAGCGCTGCAGAACCAGGCTGCCACGGCCGCCGTCTTCAAGGATTTCTCGAAGACGGCCAACAAGACCGAGACCCATAACGATATCGACTTCATCCTGGATATTCCCGTCCAGCTGACGGTGGAACTGGGCCGCACCAAGATCGCCATCAAGAACCTGCTGCAACTGGCACAGGGCTCGGTGGTGGAACTGGACGGGCTGGCCGGCGAACCGATGGACGTGCTCGTCAACGGTTGCCTGATCGCCCAGGGCGAGGTGGTGGTGGTGAACGACAAGTTCGGTATCCGTCTGACCGACATCATCACGCCGTCCGAACGCATCCGAAAACTGAATAAATGAGGCGCGCGCCTTCTCCCGCGCCCCGGGTGGTGACGCCCCTGCTGCTGGCCGGCTTTTTGCTGACCAGCAGCTTTGTCGTTTCCGCGCAGACGAATACGCCAGCGGCTGCCCCTGCACCCGTCGTCACGGCGCCGACCAACCGCACCGTCGCGCCCGTGCAGGCGGGCGAGCCGGCCACGGTGCCGGTCGACCCCGCATTGCCCGGCGCACCGGCACCGGCCACGGCCGCCGGCACGGAGCCCGCCGCCGTGCCGCCACCCCGCCCCACCGCCACGCCGGAGCAGCAGGCCGCGCTGGCCGGCGCCCGCCCCGTGGCGCCCGTGCAGATGGCGGCGGCCCCGACGGCTGCCGGCAGCCTGCTGCAGACGGTGGCCGCGCTGGCCGCCGTGCTGGCCGTCGTCATGGGACTGGCGTGGCTGCTCAAGCGTTTCGGGCCGAAAACCATCACGGGCGGCTCGACCATCCGCCTGGTGGGCGCGCTGTCCGTGGGCGCGCGCGAGCGTATCCTGGTGGTGGAAGTGGGCGATCAATGGATCGTCGTCGGCGCCTCGCCCGGCCGCATGAACGCACTGTCGACCATGCCCCGGCAGGAAGCCGACCCTGTGGCGCACAACACGCTGCAGACGACCAATTTCGCCGAGTGGTTCAAACAGACGATCGACAAGCGCAATGGCAATATCAAGTAAGCTTCTCCGCCGCGGTGCCCTATCGCTGGCCATGCTGGCCCTGCCGCTGATCGCGGCCGCGGAACCGACCATCCCCGCCTTCACCAGCGGCCCCGCCCCGGGCGGCGGCACCCAGTACGGCCTGACGATCCAGACGCTCATCCTGATGACGTCGCTGACCTTCCTGCCGGCCGTGCTGCTGATGATGACGGGCTTTACCCGCATCGTCATCGTGCTGTCGCTGCTGCGCCAGGCGCTGGGCACGCAGTCGGCGCCACCGAACCAGGTAATGATCGGGCTGGCGCTGTTCCTGACCTTCTTCGTCATGGGCCCCACGTTCGACCGCATCTATACGGAAGCCTACCAGCCCCTGCAGGCCAACCAGATCACGATGCAGCAGGCCATGGAAAAGGGTTCGGCGCCACTGAAGACCTTCATGCTGAAGCAGACACGCCAGGCCGACCTGGCCCTGTTCGTCAAGATTTCCCGTAGTCCCGCGCTGCAGGGACCGGAGGACGTGCCGCTGCGCATCCTGATTCCCGCCTTTATCACGAGCGAACTGAAGACGGCCTTCCAGATCGGCTTCGCCATCTTCATCCCCTTCCTGATCATCGACATGGTGGTGGCCTCCGTGCTGATGGCAATGGGGATGATGATGATGTCGCCGGCCGTCATCTCGCTGCCGTTCAAGATGATGCTGTTCGTGCTGGTCGATGGCTGGCAACTGCTGCTGGGCTCGCTGTCCCAGAGCTTCTACTAGGGATCGCGATGACACCCGAGACCGTCATGAGCATGGGCCGCCATGCGATGGAAATCACGCTGATGGTGGCCGCCCCGCTGCTGCTGGTGGCGCTGGTGATCGGCCTGATCGTATCGATCTTCCAGGCCGCCACGCAGATCAACGAGCAGACCCTGTCGTTCATCCCGAAGCTGGTGGGCGTGTTCGTCGCGCTGGTCGTGGCCGGGCCGTGGATGATCTCCGTGCTGACGGACTATATGCGGGAAATCTTCGGCGGCATTCCGAACATGGTCGGGTAAGGCCCGATGCTGCTGCTCACGGCCGCGGAAATCAACACGTGGATCGCCAGCCTGATCTGGCCTTTGACGCGCATCCTCGGCCTCGTCACGGCCTCGCCGTTTTTCGGTAACGCCCGCATTCCCCAGACCGTGCAGCTGAGCCTGGGCGTGATGATGGCCGTGGCCATCGCGCCGCTGGTGCCCGCCATCCCCGCCACCGATCCGGCCTCCTGGGCCGGCCTGCTGATCCTTGCCAAGGAACTGATCACGGGCGTGGCCATGGGTTTTGCCATGCGCATCGTGTTCGCCGCCGTCGAGATGGCCGGCGAGATCAGCAGCCTGACGATGGGCCTGGGCTTCGCCAGCTTCTTCGACCCGATGTCGCAGGGACGCTCATCCGCCATCTCGCAATTCCTCGTGTGGATCGCCACCCTGGCGATGCTGGTCGCGAATGTCCACCTGCTGCTGCTCGAAGCACTGGCCGAAAGCTTCTTCACCCTGCCGATCGCGGCCGACGCCTTCCACGGCGGCGGCTTCTGGGAGCTGGCCACGTGGGGCGCGAAAATCTTCAGCGCCGGCCTGCAACTGGCGATGCCGCTGGTGGCGGCCCTGCTGATCGTCAACGTCGCGCTGGGCATCCTGACCCGCGCCGCGCCCCAGCTGAACCTGTTCGGCATCGGCTTCCCCATCACCCTCTCGGCCGGTTTCCTGGTCCTGATGATCGGGCTGCCGTATCTCGCCACGCCCATGATGAACCTGCTCCACCAAGGCACCGAAAAAGCCCGCCACCTCCCCCGCGCCTTCGCCGGCAAGGGCGACCTGCCCGCCCGGCCTGCCGTGCCGCCGGCGCAGCGCTGACTCCGAGACGCTCCCCGGCGCTGTCGCCTTCGCAAGCTTGCGATGCAACAGCGTCGAGCATGCGTCCGAACAGAGGATTCCGCAACTTCTCTATCGAATCGGGCTGGCGAAATCGCCGGCGCCACGAGCCCGCTCAGGCACTCGCGCCTGCAACGCCTGCTGCAAGCGGCAAGGTGTAGCGCTGCTTGCCCAGCCTGCGCGCCCCGGTGCGATCGTAAAAGCGCAGCGCCGCCTCGTTCCACGCTGGCGTTTGCCATTGCATGTCGCGGCAGCCCTGGCGCCGCCCGAACTCCGCCACCGCCGCCATCAACGCACGACCCACAGCGCGGTTGCGCGCCCGTGGGTCCAGGTAGAGGCAATCGAGATGCACAAACGTCCTGGCGCCCAGGGTCGAAAAGTCCAGCGTCGCGCTGGCGTAGCCGACGATGTCGCCGTTCCGCTCCGCCACCCACGCGTGCAAACGCGCATCCTCCAAGGCCTGCGCCAGACGGCTCGCGTGCCCGTCAGCCACGTAAGGCAGTTCCTCGAAGGCGGCATGCGCCCGACACAACGCGGCCAACGCCTGGGCGTCGCCGGCATGGGCTGGCCGCACCCGGGCCGCCTCGGCGCGGTCCATCAGCAGGCGCATTCCATGGCTGGCGCAGCGCTGTCGATCTGCCCCGGTTCCGTACCAAGCGCAAGCGGCTGGCCATCGCGGACCCAGAAATCCAGGCCGCCGAGCATCTCCTTGACCGTGAAACCCAGCGCGGCAAGTTTGTACGCGCCCTTTGTCGAGCCATTGCAGCCGATGCCGTCGCAATAGGTCACATAGGTCTTGCTGCGATCAAGCGCCGCCGTGCTCTCGGCCGTCATCGTCCGATGTGGAAAACTGATGGCGCCAGGCACATGACCTTGCGCGTACAGCGCCGTCGAACGCGTGTCGATGACGACAATCGAGTCGATCCCCATGTGCAAGTCTTCGGCCACGTCCCAGGCATCGGCATGAAAACTGAGTTTATGCAGCATGTAATCGCGGGTCTGCTCCGGCGTGGCGGGCGGATAGAAAAGTACCGCGGAGTTGGCGTTTGACATGACAGCCTTTCTTTGTGAGTTGAATTGACAGATGGAATTCTAGGCCGATTTGGCATTAATATTGATACCAATTCATCACAGTAGATAAGACCAATGCAACAGTCCAGGCCGCGAATGTGGCTCAGCTTGTTCGAAAGCGAGGGGGGCAGCGGCCTGGCTCTGCGTGATCAAGTCTGCGCCGCCTTGCGGCGCGCGATGCGCAGCGGAGCCTTGTCCCTGGGCGAACGCCTGCCCTCGACGCGCGTGCTGGCCCGGGACTTGTCCTTGTCCCGTGTCACCGTCGAGGCGGCCTACGGCCAGCTCGCCATCGAAGGGTATTTACGGCGCAACGTCGGCAAGGGCAGCTTTGTCGCCATCGATCTGGGCGTGGGGGCGCAATCGCCCATCGCTCCCCCGCACCGGTCACCCGGCGCGTCCACCCCGTTTTCGCAGCGCGGCCGGCGCCTGCTTGAAACCGGCGGCTGCATGGAACCGATGCGCTTGCAGGCCTTTGCCGCAGGCAGCCCGGATCTGCGCGCCTTCCCGGTGGCGCTTTGGCGGCGCGTGCTCAACCGGCGCCTTCGCCTGGATGCCGAGCAACTGATGCGCTATGGCGATCCGCAAGGCCGGCCCGACCTGCGCGCCGCCATCAGCGGCTACCTGGCGCACTCTCGCGGCGTGCGCTGCCATCCCGGGCAGGTGCTGGTGCTGACGAGTTCCCAGCAATGCCTGCAATTGCTGGCGCAAATGCTGCTTGACGACGGCGATGTTGTCTGGATGGAAGACCCCGGCTATGGCGGCGCGCGCGTGGTGTTCGCCGCGGCCGGCGCCAGGGTGGTGAACTTGCCCGTTGATGCGGAAGGCGCGCGCCATGACGACACCATGCCCACGCCGCGCCTGATCTACCTGACACCCGCACACCAGTTCCCTACTGGCCAAACCTTGAGCCTGGAGCGGCGCCGCCGACTGATCGCCTACGCCAGGCGCACCGGGGCCTACCTCGTCGAAGACGATTACGACAGCGAATTCCAGTATGACGCGCGCGCCATGCCGGCCCTGCAAAGCCTGGACGAAGAAGGCCGGGTCATCTATATCGGCAGTTTCTCGAAAACCCTGTTCCCTTCCTTGCGGCTGGCGTACACCGTGCTGCCGGAAGACATGGTCCAGCCACTGCTGGTGGCGCGCAGCGCCTTCGACGGTCATTCATCGCAATTGATGCAGGCGGTGACGGCGGATTTCATTGCGCAAGGTCATTTCGCCGCGCATCTGCGGCTGATGCGGCAGCTTTATCGCAGCCGCCGCGATTGCCTGCTGGACGCCCTTCATACCAATTTGCCTTGGGCCCAGCCCTTGCACAGCGCAGGCGGGCTGCAACTGAGCGTGCGTTTACCGGAAGGAAGCGAAGCTGATCTCACGCGCCGCGCCGCGAGGCTGGGTATCGCCACCCCCAGCCTGAGCGCGCTGCATCACGAGGCGGCCAAGGTGGACGGCTGGCGCCTGGGATTCGCCGCGTTGCGGCCAGAGGAAATAACGGCCGCGATCAAAAGCCTGGCGACACTTCGCCAGCTGTAAGCGATCACGCGACGGCGTAAGGTGTCTGACCGCTGCGGCGGACCGGCCGAACTGGCGGCGCGATCAGAGGTAGTTGAACAGCGACAAGCTGGTCGCGGACTTGAAGGTTTGCTGGGCGGCCTGCAGGCTGCTCAGTTGTTGGCTGAAACGGGTGGCGGCTTCGATTTCGTCGAGCTCGACGAGGTCGGAGATCTGGCTCTTGTACTGGATGTTCATTTCCGAGCCGGAGTCGTCGAGGTAGTCGAGTTCCTTGCCGCGCGCGCCGACCGAGGCCAGCACGGACAGCACGTTGTCCGAGGCGTTCTGCACGTTCTGGTTGGCTTCGTTCATTGCGTTGGTCAGCTTGGCGCCGGCCGTGGGGCCCGTGCCGGCCGTGCGCAGCGCGTTGATGACGTTCTGGACCGTCTCGAAGATCGACTGATTCTTGCTGGGTTCGACGGTGAACTTGTCCGTGTCGGCCGGCTCGCCCTTGATGTCGAAGGTGATGCCGTCGAAGGCGATCGGTTCGCCCGCCTTGTAGTCCGTCAGCGGGATCTTCTCGCTGCCGTCCGAGTCGTCCGTGACGCTGTACTGCATCTTGCCCGTGGTGGCGTCCTTGGCAAACGTGACCGTGTAGTTGTGACCCGTCAGCTTGGTGGCGTCGGACACGCTGCCCGGCGAGATGATGCCGGTGCCGACGTTGGGCAGGTCGGTCGGGTCGGCCGGGTCGGGCACCTGCGGCTTGGTCAGGAAGGTGCCGTTGCCGGTGATATTGTTCTCGAAAATCTGGCTGCCCGAGGCGCTGATGGCCATCTTGCGGCCGGAGCCCACCTGCAGTTCGCGCTGGCCCTGGTCGCCCTGGTAGTTGGCGCCCGTCGATGTCTGCACGAACGGCAAGGTATTGGTCTTGTAGCCGGAAAACAGGTAGCCGCCCGTGCCGTCGGCCGTATTGGCCTGGCCCAGCAGGTCTGCCATGCGCGCTTCCAGGTCGACGGCCAGGGTTTCGCGGTCGGCGATGGACAGGCCCGGATTGCCGGCTTTCAGCACGGTGTCCTTGACGTCGGTCAGCAGGTCGCCGATGGTCTGCAAGGTCGTGTCCACCTGCGTGAGCGACGAGGCCGCCGTCTGGCGGTTCGTCGCATACTGGGTGTTCAGTTCCAGCGACTGCGTCACTTCCAGCGCCCGCGCCGACGCGACCGGGTCGTCCGCCGGCGTCAGCACGCGGCGCATCGTCGACAGCTGCAATTGCGTCTTCAGCAAATTCGATTGCAGGGTGCTGAGCTGGCTGGCGCCCCGTTCGTACATCATGCTGGTGCTGATACGCGTCATGGTCCTGCTCCTAAAATCAATTGCCGATCTGCAGCAGCGTGTCGAACAGCTGCCCGGCGATCTGCATTACCTTGCCGGCGGCCTGGTAGGCCTGCTGGTAGCGCAGCAGGTCGGCCGCTTCCTCGTCGAGGTTGACGCCGGACACGCTTTGCTGCGACGCCCGGGCCTGGTTCACGGCCGTCGTTGCCGACGCGCTGCCCACCTGCATCTCGCGCGTCTTGTTGCCCACGTAGTTGACGGTGGACGCATAGCCGCCCTGGAAGGTGGCGCTGCCGCCGTTCAGGATGTTCTTGGTCTGCAAACCGGCCAGCAGCACGCCGTTGCGGCTGTCGCCGACACCGGAGGTGTTGGGTCCGATTGTAAACGTGTCGCCGTCCTTCGGCGCGCCCGCCAGCACGAAGCTGACGCCATTGAAACTGATGGTGGCGCCTTCCGTGTACGGGATGGTATCGCCGTCGACGTAGGTGTTTTCCGTGCCGTTCGGCTGCTTGATCGTCACCGTCGTGCCTGCCGGGAAACCGTCGATGGTGCGGGTGTTCTTGTCGGCCGGGTCGGTCTGGTGGAAGGCGATCGTCACGGGCGCCGTCAGCGGCGTGTCCACGTAGCTCGGGTCGACCACCCCGGCGCTGATGGTGCCGTTGCCCTTGTTCGACGACGGCACCGACGTGCTGACGGGCGCGGCCAGCGCGATCTTCTTGTAGTCCGTGATGGCTACCGTGATATCGGCCGCCGCCTGGTAGGTGGGGCGTACCTGGAAGCGGTCGCCGTCCTGGCCGTCGCCAGTGAAGTTGTACGTGACGCCGTCGATTTCCGTCGGCGTGTTCGGAGCCACGGACGAAGGCGTCACGGCCACGCCGTCGGCCCGCTCGAAGTTGTAGTTGGTGCCGTCGAAGGTGACGTTGTAGTCCGCCGTCGTCAGCTTGCTGGCATCCGTGACGATGCCTTCCACCTTGGCAGTGCTCAGGGGCGAGTTGCGCGTGTCGTAGCCGACATAGGCCTTGATCGGCGCGAAGAAATCACCGCCCAGCTCGCCGTTCAGGTCCTGGCCCAGCCTGTGCTGGTCGTTGAAGGCGTCGGCCAGGCCGGCCGCGATCTGGCCCACCTGGTTCTGCACCCGGTCCAGGGTTTCATTGCGGAAGGCAATCAGCCCGCCCAGCGCGCCACCGGAAAAGGTGTCGTCCGGCAGCACGGACTGGCGCCCCGGCGTCTGGTAGGCCACGACCGTGCGGTTCGGATCGGTGGGCGACGTGGTCGAGGCCAGTTCCATGCTGCTCACGCCCACTACCAGGGGCTGGCCCGAGCCGATCGACACGTTCAGCATATTATTGTCGCCCGGCAGTACGGTGACCTTGACCTGCTGGTTCAGTTCGCGGATCAGCTGGTCGCGCTGGTCCAGCAGGTCGTTCGGGGGATTGAGCGGGTCGGCCGTGGCGGCCGCGATCTTCGTGTTCAGGTCGGCGATCTGGGTCGAATAGGCATTGATCGTGTTGACGGTCGACGAGATCGAGCTGTTGACGCCATTCTGCAGTTCCGTCAGGCGGCCGGACACTTCGTGGAAGCGCCCTGTCAGCGTCTGCGACGACGACAGCATCGACTCGCGCGCGGCCTGCAGCGACGGCGTCGAGTTGGCCGTCTGCACGCCCTTGAAGAAGTCCTGCAGTGCCGGCGACAGGCCGATGGTGCTGTCCGACAGCATATTGTCGATCTGGCTGATCTGGCCCAGGTAGGCATCGACCGAGCCCTGGTTGGCCTGGGCGTTGAGCAGCTGCGTGTTCAGGAAGTTGTCGTAATAACGCTTGATCTGGGCAACTTCCGTGCCGGTGCCGATATAGCCGACGCCCTGCTGGATCGGTGGCGTGGTGGACTGGACGATGCCCTGGCGGCTGTAGCCGGGCACGGTAGCATTGGTAATGTTGTGACCCGTCGTGGCGATGCCCGTCTGGGCCGCCATCAAACCGGTCTTGCCAATGCTGAGGAGGTTGCTCATGGTGTTTTTTCCTGTGCTGAACCTGTTTACGACAAGGTCGGCCGAAACTTGAATGGCGGCCCACGGCCGCCCCGAAAAGGCTTAGACCAGTGTCTTGTTGATCACGGCCGCGAGCTTGTTGGCATAGTTCGGGTCGGTGGCGTAGCCGGCCTTCTGCAGGTTGCGGGCGAACGCGGTGGCGTCGCCGCCGCTGGCCAGCACCTTCTCGTAGCGGGGATTGTTCGTGATCAGCTTGGCGTAGTCCTTGAAACTGTCGGCATAGCTGTCGTAGGCGCGGAAGCGCTCGATCTTGCGCGTGGCGCGGCCGTTTACATACTCCGTCGTGGCGACGTCGACCGTCTTGCCCTTCCAGTCGTTGCCGGCCTTGATGCCGAACAGGTTGTGGCTGGTGCTGCCGTCGGCCGCCTTGATCTCGCGCCGGCCCCAGCCGCTTTCCAGTGCCGCCTGGCCCAGCATGAACTTGGCCGGCACGCCCGTCGCTTTGCTGGCGGTCTCGGCATGGACGGCCAGCTTGTCGGAAAACGCGCGGACATGCGCGTGGCGCGACGTGCTGGCGGCCGGGGCCGGGGCTGCTGCCGCCGAGCTTGCTGCCGACGCGGCCGCATTGCCGCCGGCCGCCGCGATCGAGCGCTGCAGCTTGGCCGCGTCAAGCATCGAACGGGTCAGGCCCCCTTCCGGCATGGCCGCGTCGGCCGTCAGGCCACCGCCCGCGGCCGCGTTCTCGCCGTTGACGCCGGCCGTCTTCGACAGTTGACGGATCAGCACGTCGGCCAGGCCGACGCCCTTCTTGGCGATGTTCTGGCTGGTCTGCTGGTCCATCATGGTCGTGAACATCTTGGTCTGCTGGTTGTCCAGCATGCCATCCTGGGGCGTCGCGTCGCGCATGCTCTTCAACATCATGTTGACGAACATGGCCTCGAACTGCGTGGCCGCCGCCTTCGTCGCGTCCGCCGAACCGGCCTTGGCGCCCTGGCGCAACTCGGCCAGGCCCTTGCTGTCGAGGGCGAGCTTGCCGGAAAGGTCGGTGGGCGTGGAGTTCTGGCGGATCATGGCGGCCTCGGCTTCTTGATGTTAGATGATTTCCAGCTCGGCGCGCAGGGCGCCGGAGGCCTTCATGGCCTGCAGGATGGCCAGCAGGTCCTGGGGCGAGGCGCCGATGGCGTTCAGCGCCTTGACGACGTCGCTCAGCACGGCGCCGCCCTGCACCATCAGCACCTTGCCGGGCGCCTTCTGGATGTCGACCGAACCGGGCTGGGTGACGACGGTCTGGCCGCCCGACAGCGCGTTCGGCTGGCTGACCTGCGGGTCGGCCGACACGGAGACGGACAGGTTGCCGTGCGAAATCGCGCAGGTCTGCAAGGTGACGGCCTGGTTCATCACGACCGAACCCGTGCGGGCATTCATGATGACCTTCGCCGCCAGTGCCGCCGGGCGCACGTCGATTTCTTCCAGCTGGCCGATGAAGGTGACGCGCTGGTCGCTGGCCGACGGCGCCTGCACGCGGATGACGCGGCCGTCCATCGCATAGGCGATGCCGGCACCGTACTTGCCGTTGATGGCTTCGACGACGCGGCTGGCCGTGGCGAAATCGGTGCTGTTCAGTTCCAGGCGGATCTGGCCGCCCTCGCCCAGCGCGTTCGGCACGGCGCGCTCGACCGTGGCGCCGCCGGAAATGCGGCCCACGGACAGGTGGTTGACGACGACGGAGGCGCCGCCGCCGGGCGACTGTGCACCGACGCCACCGACGAGGATATTGCCCTGCGCCATGCCGTAGATCTGGTTGTCGGCGCCTTTCAGCGGCGTCATCAGCAAGGTGCCGCCGCGCAGGCTTTTTGCATTACCCATCGACGAGACGGTGACGTCGAGCATCTGGCCCGGCTGGGCGAACGCCGGCAGCGACGTGGTGACCATCACGGCCGCCACGTTCTTCAGTTGCAGGTTGGTGCCGGCCGGCAGGCTCACGCCCATCTGCTGCAGCATGGCGGCAATGCTCTGTACCGTGAACGGGGTCTGCGTGGTCTGGTCGCCCGTGCCGTCCAGGCCGACGACGATGCCATAGCCCATCAGCTGATTCTGGCGCACGCCGGCGATGCTGGCGAGGTCCTTCAGGCGCTCGGCATGGGCCACCGGGGCCTGCAGGCTGGCGACGCACAGGCCGATGATGGCGAGGGTTTTGGCAAGAGTCTTCATCATCAGAATGGCAGCAGGCTCATGAAGAACCGGGAAGCCATCGACGTCAGCTCCGTGCGGTCCAGGTGGGTGTTGGTGCGATACTCGACGCGGGCGTCGGCAATCGCCGTCGACGGCACCGTGTTACCGGCGCCGATGGTGTCGGGGCTGACGACGCCGGAGACGCGGATGAATTCCGTGCCCTTGTCCATCGCCACCTGCTTCTCGCCGGCGACGACCAGGTTACCGTTCGACAGCACTTCGACCACCGTGACGGCCATCGTGCCCGTGAAGGTGTTGCTGGCCGTCTGGCTGGCCGAATCGGCCGACTTGTTTTCCGAGTTGGTGCCGATATTGGCGCCCAGCTTGGCCTGCAGCGGCCCGGGAATGCCGAAGTTGGCGCTCCCGCTGCGGCTGTTCGAGCTGGCACCGTTCTTCACGGCCGACGTGCGTTCCGTGATGTTGACGTTCAGGATGTCGCCCACCAGGCGGGCGCGGCGGTCTTCGAAGGCAGGCCGGTAGCTGGCGGCCTGGTAGATGGCGCCGTTGGCGGCCGGGTTCTGCAGCGGCGGAATCGGGCGGGCCGACGTCGGGCCGGCCACGATGGTGGTCGGCGTCGAGGCGCAACCGGCCAGGGTGGCGGCGGCAATCAGAACGGAGGCGAAGTGGGCGGGTTTCATGGTCATCCTTACAGCTGCGACAGCTTCTGCAGCATCTGGTCCGACGTCGTGATGGCCTTGCTGTTGATCTCGTACGCGCGCTGGGTCTGGATCATGTTGACCATCTCCTCCACCACGTTGACGTTGGAGGTCTCGACATAGCCCTGCATGATGACGCCGGTGCCGTTCTGGCCCGGCTGGTTCTGCTGGGCGGCGCCCGAAGCGCCCGTTTCCAGGTACAGGTTCTCGCCCACCGACTGCAGGCCCGTCGGGTTGATGAAGGTGGCCAGCTGCAGGCTGCCGATCTGCTGGGCGGCCGCCTGGCCGGGCAGCTGCACGGAAACGGTACCGTCCTTGGCCACGGTGATGTTGTCGGCGTTGATGGGAATCGTGATGGGCGGCTGCAGCACGTAGCCGCTGGAGGTGACCATCTGGCCGTTGTTATCGCGCTGGAAAGAGCCGTCGCGGGTGTAGGCGGTGGCGCCGTCCGGCATCAGCACGGTGAAGAAGCCGTTGCCGTTGACCATCAGGTCCTTGTCGTTGCCGGACGCTTGCGGATTGCCCTGGGTGTGGATGCGTTCGATCGTCACGGGACGCACACCGGTACCGACCTGCATGCCCGATGGCAGCTGGGTCTGCTGCGAGGAATTGGCGCCGGGCTGACGCACGTTTTGGTACAGCAAGTCCTCGAACACGGCACGCGACTTCTTGAAGCCGTTGGTGCTGACGTTGGCGAGGTTGTTGGACACAGTATCCATCTGTGTCTGCTGCGCTTCCATGCCGGTCTTGGCAATCCAGAGCGAACGAATCATCTGCTTTCTCCCGTAGTGCCGGCGGAGATTCGCCGGACAAACTTACATAGGAGCATTATGCAGGGGGGTCGATCAATTCAAAGCGAGGATCTGGCTGGCTTTCGCGGCGTTATTCTCGGCATTCTTCAGCAGGCTCATTTGCGTGTCGAAGGACCGGGCCAGCGCGATCATGCTGACCATCGCATCGACCGGATTGACATTGCTGCCTTCCAGGCAACCATCGGCCAGGCGCACACCCTGGTCGGCCTGGGCCACTTCGCCCGAGGTCTGGCGGAACAGGCCGTCGTCGCCCCGTACCAGCCCCGCCGTGGGCGGATTGACCAGCTTGATACGGCCCAGCACATTGGCCGGACCCGGCTGGGTCTGGCTGGTATCGATACCGCTGACGGTGCCGTCCGTGGCGATATTGATTTCCATGTTCGGCGGCACGGCAATCGGGCCGTTCTCGCCTTGCAAGGTCAGTCCGCTGCTGGTCTGCAGCAGGCCGTTCTCGCTGATCTTCAGGCCGCCGGCCCGGGTGTAAGCTTCGGAACCGTCGGTCGACTGCACCGCCAGCCAGCCCTCGCCCCGCACGGCCACGTCCAGCGCACGGCCCGTCGTTTCGATGGGACCGGCCCGGTAGTCGGCACCGACCGTGTTGCCGACAACGAAGGTACGCGTCGGCAGGCCTTCGGCCACGACGGGCACGGCGCGGAAGGTATCGAGCTGGGCCCGGAAGCCGTTCGTGGTGGCGTTGGCAAGATTGTTGGCGGTGGTGGCCTGCTGGTCCAGGATGTGCCTGGCGCCGGTCATGGCGGTGTAGACGAGTTTGTCCATGGTTTCGAACCTTTGAATGGCTGGGGCCAGGCACCTGCGTGCCCGACCCCTTACTAGGTTTAACGCAGGTTGACCAGCGTCTGCATCACGGAATCCTGCGTCTTGATGGTCTGCGCGTTGGCCTGGTAGACGCGCTGCGCCGTGATCATGTCGACCAGCGCTTCGGTCAGGTCGACGTTGGACGCTTCCACCGACGACGAGCGCAGCTGGCCCATGCCGCCTTCGCCGGGCACGCCGATCTGCGGCACGCCGGAGCCGGAGCTTTCCGCCCAGGCATTGTTGCCCAGCGGCGTCAGGTTCTCGACGCTGGTGAAGTCGGCCAGCACGATCTGCGCCAGCGGCTTGGACTTGCCGTTGCTGTACTGGCCCATGATGACGCCGTTGTCGTCCGTGGCGAAGCGCTGCAGGCTGCCGGACGAGTAACCGTCCTGGGTCGACATCTTCTCGCTGGTGGCAGTGCCGTACTGGGTGCTGCCGTCGAAGGTGGTCGTGATCGCCATGTTCAGCTCGGCGCCATTGTCCGGGAAGATGGGCAGGTTGATGGTGAACGGCAAGGTGCTGGGGGGCGTGGCCGAGGCCATCGCGGCCGTGTCGATCTGGCCCGTCGTCGAGAAGCGCAAGGTGCCCACCTTGGTGGCCGGCACATTGACGGCGGCGGCAAAGGCGGCGTCGATCTTCTCCGGCGTGTAGCTGTCCATGCCGCCGATATTGGTGCTGCCGTTGTACAGCGCATTGATGGCGGTGGTCACCGAGGCCGGTGCACCGGCGGTGCCGGCGGCCGCTTCCACGGCGGTGCCCAGTGCCGTCGCATAGGCGGCGCGGGTCGACAGGATGTCGGCCGACACGCCCGACGCCAGCGCATCCTGGAAGGCCTTGCGGGCGCCCGAGATGGTGGTATCGCTCAAGGTGGCCGACATGATGGCTTTCGAGTCGACCTGCACGCCGTCGTTGGCGGCATACACGTCCCAGTCGCCGCTACCCAGGCTGACGTAGTACATGCCCATGATGTGTTCGTTACCGAGCGAATCGTAGACGGGCAGCACGGTCTGCTTGGTGTACGACGTCGGATCGGAGGCGTCGAACGGCGTCGTCTTCGGCGTCGTCGAGTTCGAGCTCAGGTTGATCTGCAGGTTGGCCTTGGTGGTCTGCACGGGGGCCAGGTCGGACGAGTCGATCGTGATCGGCACGGGCGCGCCCTGCAGGATGACGCCGTCCTTGTTGGCCACGTAGCCCGTCAGCGCGGCGCCCTGGGCATTGACGATACCGCCGTTCTTGTCCATCGAGAACTGGCCGTTACGGGTGTACTGGATGGCGCCGTCCACCGTGGTGCGGAAGAAGCCGCCGCCATTGATGGAAATGTCGAGCGGGTTGTTGGTCGTTTCGATATTGCCCTGGGTGAACTGCTGGGCCAGGCGGGCGACCGTTACGCCGATGCCGGGGTTGTTGCCGCTAATGCCGTTCAGCGAGTTCGCGTACAGGTCGGCGAACTGCGCTTCCGAGCTCTTGAAACCGACCGTGCTGGCGTTGGCGATATTGTTGCCGATGACGTCGAGCGACTTGGTGGCGCCGTTCAGACCGCTGAGACCTTGTTGGAACATGATGTACCCCTGTCAGAAATGGGATTGCAATGAATTAAGAGCCGACGGGGTCGGCTTACAGGACCTGTTTGATGTCGTCCATGCTCAGCTGTCCGAGCGATGGTACGTTGAGCTTGGCGCCGGCGGGACCGGTCGACACGCTGGCGACCGTGCCGAAAGCCAGCGGCTGGGCGTCCGTCAGGGGCTTGCCGCCCGTCGTCGCCGTCATGGCGATGGTGTAGTTGCCGTCGGCCGCGGTACTGCCGTCGGACAGCTTGCCGTCCCAGATCAACGGCTGCACGCCCGGCTCGACGTTGTTCATTTCGATGGTGTGCACCACCTTGCCGCTGGCATTCTTGATCTCGACGGACAGCTTGTCCGCATACGAACCCGTCTCGATGCCGAAGATGCCCTTGCCTTCGGCCACCTGCATGGTCTTGCCGGGGGCCAGCACGCCATGGTTGATCATGTTGACGGCCTGGGCCGACGTGGTGGCGGCGTAGTCCGTCTTCAGCGATTCCAGCGTGTCGTTGAGCTTGTTGATACCCGTGACCGTGTTCAGCTGGGCCAGCTGGCTGGTGACCTGGGCGTTGTCCAGGGGATTCAGCGGGTCCTGGTTCTTCAGCTGCGTGATGAGCAGGGTCATGAACTTGTCCTGCTCCGCCGAAATCTGGCCGCTGGTGCTTTTCTCCTGCGGATTGACGGCATTCATCAGCGAGGACGAGGGCGAGGACACGTTGTTGGTGGTGGTGATCGACATGGTGTTCAGGAATTATTGACCGATGGTCAGGGTTTTCAGCAGCAGGCTCTTGGCGGCGTTCATGGTTTCCACATTGTTCTGGTAGGAACGGGAAGCGGACAGCATGTTCACCATTTCATCGACCACGTTCACGTTCGGCATCTCGACATAGCCCTTCTCGTCGGCCAGCGGACTTTTCGGGTCGTACACCAGCTTCATCGGCGACGGGTCCTCGATCACCTGCTGCACCTTGACGCTGGTGGCCGTGTTGTCGGCGCTGGGGGTGGCTTCGAACACCACCTGCTTGGCGCGGTAGGCCTGGCCGCTGGCGCTGGTGGCGCTGTCGGCATTGGCCAGGTTGCTGGCCACCACGTTCAGGCGCTGCGACTGGGCGCTCATGGCCGAGCCGGAGACGTTAAAAATATTAAAGAGCGACATGCTTACTGGCCTCCCGTGATGACGTTCAGCAGGCCCTTGATCTGGCTGTTGATGAAGTTGACGCCCGCCTCGTAGCGCAGCGCGTTGTCGGCAAACTGGTTGCGCTCGACATCCATGTCGACCGTGTTGCCGTCCACCGCGCCCTGGACGATGCCGCGGTACTGCAAGGGCGTGCCGTTGGCCAGGGTGCCGGCGCCGTGCGGCGGCAGTTCGTAATGCTTCGGCGCCGTCGTCTTCAGCGGACCGCCCTTGTTAACATCCAGTGCCGACTGCAAGGCGCTGGAGAAGTCGATATCGCGGGCCTTGTAGTTCGGGGTATCCGCATTGGCGATGTTCGAAGCCAGCACGCTCTGGCGCGTCGCGCGCAGGCTCAGTGCCGTTTCATTGAATCGCAGGTGATCGTCGAGTTTGCCTAGCATGGGTCTTCCTTCCATCGGTGACAGGATCGATGATACGGATGCTGTACGGCAAATAAAGCGAGGAGGAGGCGCGGCTTTATGGTCCTGTTCGCCGCTTTCGTCCCGCCGCGAATGCCTGATGATGGCAGCATTCACGGAGATTCTTGCCCAATGAAAACATTCTACACAGTTCTATCCGGCGGCATGCTGACGTTGTTGCTGAACGGCAACGCGCTGGCGGCCGAGACGATGGACCCGGCCAAGCTGCGCCAGACGGTGGACGCCTTCCTGCAAGTGCAGAGCGCGGGCCTGCCGGGCAAGGTGACGGTCACGGTCGGCAATGTCGACGCCCGCATGAAGCTGGCGCCCTGCCCTGCGCCGGAAGCGTTTTTGATGCCGGGCAGCAAGCCCTGGGGCAAGACGACCGTGGGCGTGCGCTGTGCGGCCCCGGCGCCATGGACGGTGTATATTCAGGCGAACGTGTCCGTCCTGGGCAACTACATCGCCGCGGCCGCTCCCGTGCCGCAGGGCCAGCCCATCGTCGACAGCCAGCTTGCGACGATGCAGGGCGACCTGACGACACTTCCGGCCAGCATCGCGACGGACAAGGCCCAGGTACTTGGCCGAACCAGCAATATCGCCATCTCGGCCGGCATGCCGCTGCGGCTGGACAGCCTGCGCATCAAGCCCGTCGTGCAGAGCGGCCAGCTGGTGCGGCTCGTGTCGAACGGCCCCGGTTTCAAGGTCTCGGCCGAGGCCAAGGCGGTCGCCAACGCGGCCGACGGCCAGGTGGTGCAGGTGCGCACGGCCGCCGGACAACATATCAGCGGTATCGCCCGCGCGGGCGGCTTGGTGGAAGTGGCATTCTGATTATTTCGGCCGTGGGCGCTAAAGTTCGTGCCGACCATGCCGTTAAAAGACTCGTACACCGGAGTAAAAAGCTCCTACCAACGAGGAAGATGCTGTGAAAATCAACGATCCAGTGAAGAGCAACAGTTTGCCGGTCAACACCCCGGCGAACAATGCACGCACCAACGCGAGCAATACCGCGGCCACGACGGCGAACAACGCCGCCACGGCAGCGAGCACGTCCGCGACGGCCGCGCAGGCCGGCACGGACAATGTCCGCCTGTCCTCCCAAGGCCAGGCGATGGCGGCAAGCAGCAGCAGCGGCGTGTTCGACACGAAAAAGGTCGAGCGCATCAAGCTGGCGATTGCCGATGGTCAATTCCAGGTTAATTCCGAAAAAGTGGCGGATGGCTTGCTCGATACGGTCAAGGATCTGCTGCACTCCAGAAAGAGGTAGATATGCATAACGGCGCCACCATTTCCCCCATGCAGAGCCTTCGGGCCGAGCACAAGCTGATCGTTTCGCTGCAGGCTTTGCTGCAACAGGAACAGGACCTGCTGGTGAGTGCCGATATCGACAGCCTGGAACAGGTCACGCCCCGCAAGGCGGAATTGATCAACGAAATGGCCTTGCAGGCCAACCAGCGCCACCGCGCCCTCGGCCTGGCCGGTTTCGCCCCGCGCGAGGCGGGCATGCAGGCCTGGCTGGATGCGCACGGCACGCCGGAAGACGTGGCCTTGTGGCAGGACGTGCTGGCACAGACCCGCGAAGCGAAGGAACTGAACCGCTTGAACGGCATGCTGATCAACCGCCAGCTGAGCCATACCCAGGGCGCATTGCAGGCGCTGCGCCCACAATCGCAGGCCGGCGTCTACGGCCCCAGCGGCCGGCCCGCCACCAATGCCGTCTCGCGTGGCTTCGTGGCGCGCTAAGCAGCACTGCTCTCCCAGGAAAAACCGGGCACTGCCCGGTTTTTTGTTTTTACCGTTCCATCGCGCTGGGTTATCCTGTCCTCGTACTCCTAGATAACTGAAAGTCATCCCTTGTCGGAACCCATCTCGGAACAGCGCCGCGCCCACGTGCGCCGGCTATTGCAAGTCGACGCCTCGCTGACCGACACGACCAGCAGCGACCAGGTCTGGCGTGCCCAGCTGGTCGACATCGCCCGCATGGGCGTCGGCTTCGTCACGACGGAAATGCTGCCCGAGGACGGCCACTACGTGCTGGACTTCCGATTTCCCGACAGCCTCATTCATGACAAGGTCGAGATCGTCATCGTCTACCGCCGCGCCATCGGCACCGAAGGGCGCTTCCACTACGGCGCCCGGATTCACGCGATGGCGCAGGACTGCGTCGACCGGATCGTCGAGTATGTGACGCGGGCCGAGCCCCCAGCTTCGCAGCGCTAACCCGATGCGGTGATCCTTTCCTCTGTAAAATAGTGGATTACGGACAACATCGGAGCACTCATGGCCCTGGGCCGCCTGGTCGTTTTTTTTATGGCCCTGTTGGCGAGTTGCCTCGCATCGGCAGCGCCGCCCCCGGCCGACGGCGTCACGCACGAACGGCGGCGCTGGACCCAGGCCGACGGCGCGCCGCAGCAGTCTTACAAGATGACGCAGGACGACCGTGGCCTGCTCTGGTTCAGTTCGCCGGCAGGCCTGACCAGCTTCGACGGCGTGCGCTTCCGCCCCGAGCACACCGTCTTCGGCCACCCGCTGGCGTCGCCCAGCGTGTCGCTGGTCATGGCCCTGCCCGGCGGGCGCATCGCCGTCGGCTACCATTTCGGCGGCCTGGACATCTTCTCGCGCGAGGGCGTGCAGCGCTTCGTGGCCGGCAAGAACTTCCCCGCCGGTTCCACGCTATCCCTCGTGCTGGACCGCGATGGCATGCTGCACGCCTGCACTTCCAGCGGCCTGGTGCGCCTGCGCCAGGGCCGGTGGGAAGCGTTCGGCAAGGAGTCGCTGCCTGCCGGCATGCCCACGGCCATCGTGTTCGACCGCGACGACACCTTGTGGGTCAGCGTCAACGCCAGCTATTACGCCCGCCGCAGCGGCACCGATACGTTCGTAAAGCAATTGGCAGCCGACGACCAGTGGCTCACCACCGTCGGCGGTGTTGTGCACACCGTCACGCGCGACCGGGGCCTGGTGCGGCTGCGCTTCGGCGGCCCGGTCGAGCAGGTGCGGATGGAAAAGCCGCCCACTTCAGCGCCCGAGCTGTACCAGAACGGCATGTTCGATGGCCCCGGCGGCAGCCTGTGGTACCAGCGCGCCGATGGGGTGGCGCGCATGGCGCCCGGCGCGGACGGCGTGCTGCGTGCCGTCGAAGTCTTCCCCTACCCCACCGGCAATGGCGACGCGCCCCACACGGGCATGGTCGACCGCGAAGGGAACCTGTGGCTGATCGCCTACGAAAGCATCGAGCGCTACCGCCCGCACCGCTTCCGCCAGCTGCCCGTGACGAAGGAAAGCCTGTCATGGATGGCGCAGCGGGGCATCGGCGACGAGCTGTGGCTGGGCTCGCCGGAAAGCCCGCTGCGGCGCATGCAGGCGGACGGCACCATGCGGACAACCGCCGTGCTGTCGCCCAACGCCCTGCTGCGCGTGGCGGACGATCACGTGTGGGTCGGCACGGCGCGGGAACTGTGGGAGTTCCATGGCGCGTCCGAACGCCGCATCGACCTGCCTGCCCCGCTGGGCACGCGCTACGAAGTCCAGAGCCTGGCGCGCGACCGGGGGGGCCAGCTGCTGGTGTCGATCATCCGCAACGGCATCTGGATTTTCGACAGCGCCGGCTGGCGCCAGGACCCGCGCCTGCGCGGCGTGCCCGAGCCGACGCCGCTGAGCATGCTGACGGACCGTGCCGGTCGCACCTGGCTGAGCCTGGTTAACGAGCGCTTCGGCGAACTGACGCAGGACGGCTTCCGGCTGCTGCCGCCCGACGTGGGCAGCCAGGTCGGCACGGGCACCGCCATGCTGGACGTGCAGGGGCGCCTGCTGCTGGGTGGCGACCGGGGCGTGGCCTGGCTGCGCGGCAACCGGGCCGTGCCGATGCGACTGGCCGGCGACGACGCCATGGGACGGGTCAGCGGCATGGCCGTGGATGGCACCGGCAGCCTGTGGCTGCATGGCGACAAGGGCCTGTACCGCATGACGGCCGCGCAATTGCAGCGCTTCTGGCAGGCGCCGGACCAGCCGGTCGATGCGGAACTGTTCAATTTCGAGGACGGCGTGCGCGGCCTGCCGGCCCAGGTCCGCCCGCTGCCGTCGCTGGCCGTGGCCCATGGCGGCCGGCTGTACTACGCCACCATGTCGCAGGTGGGTTGGATCGATGCCGCCACCATCGAACGCAATGCCCGCCCGCCTGGCGTGCTGGTGCAATCGCTGCGCGCGGGCGGCCGTGCCTACGATGCCGCCGACGGCCTGGTGCTGCCCGAACGCACCACGGGGGTCGACATCGCCTTCACGGCGACGGCTCTGTCGGTCCCGGAACGGGTCAAGCTGAAGTACAAGCTCGACGGCGTCGATGGCGACTGGCGCGACGCCCGCCGCGAACGGGGCGCCCAGTACACCAACCTGGGACCGGGCCACTACCGCTTCCATGTCATGGCCGCCAACGAGGACGGCGTGTGGAACCGGACCGGCGCCGGGTTCGCCTTCGACATCCGCCCTGCCTTCTGGCAGACGTGGTGGTTCCGGCTGGCCTGCGCGGCGGCCCTGCTGCTGTTGCTGGCGCAGCTGTACCGCTGGCGCATGGCCATCGTGCGGCGCCGCGCCGAGGAGCGCACGGCGGCGCGGCTGGATGCGACGATGCAGGAGCGCAACCGCATCGCGCGGGCCCTGCACGACAACCTGCTGCAGGCCGTGCAGGCCCTGATCCTGCGCTTCCATGTGGTGCAGACGCGCCTGCCCCAGGAGCCGGAATTGCAGGCCATGCTGGACAAGGTGCTGGGCTATGCGGAAAAGCTGGTGGCCCATGCCCGCGACGAAGTGCTGGCCTTGCGGCAGGCGCCGCCATGCGCGGAACTACTGGACGAGCTGCGCGGCGCGCTGGAAAAAGCCGCACCCGGCGCGGACGGGCAACTCGACTTCGAAACAAAGGGCACGCCCCGTCCGCTGCGCAGCGACACGGCCGTCGAGCTGCTGTACGTGCTGCGCGAAGCCGTCGTCAACAGCGCCCGCCATGCCGGCGCGACGCGCATCACGGTGCGGCTGCATTTTGGCGACGACATGCTGGAATGCGAAGTGGCCGACGATGGCATCGGCATCGATCCCGTCATTGCGGCGACGGGCCGGGCCGGCCACTGGGGCCTGGTCGGCATGCGCGAGCGTATCGAGCGCGTGGGTGGCACGCTGGCGGTCGGGCCGGCGGAGGGCGCAGGCACCGTGGTGCGCCTGGGCATTCCGTCCGGGCGCGCCTATGAGGCGTGATCTGCCTACTCGCGGCTTTCCGGATCGGTCCGTCGTTCAGGCGGATCGCCCTCCTCGAAGCCAGCCACGAACAGCAGCAGCAAATCGTTGGCGATCTTCTCATCGCCCGCTTCCAGCAGGTCGTTCGCGATCTTCGTCAGCTCGACCGGGTCGGGCCTGGCGTCCCGCTGGTCGATGGCATGCCTCGTAACCTTGCCAAGCTGAAACGCCAGCTCGGCAATGGTGGTATTTCCTGTTGCACTCATCTTGCATCCTTTAGTTGTCGGCGCGCAGCGGTCCAAGCTGGCCGCCGTCGCTGGCCGAATTCGGCCGTTCGCGGCAGGATAGCAGATCGCTGTTTCTGGACGTTGCGGGCTACGAAAGACAGGAAAAGGTCACGGTGGGCTGGCCCCTTCTCGGCAGTATCAAACCGGGCATCAGCGAATTCGAGCGTAAGCAGATTGGGCAGCAACAGCTGGTCAGCAAATGCGGTGGCCGGACCTACTTAGGGTGAACAGTTGCACGATCAATGGGTATCCACGATGCGCCTTGCAACCCATACTCGGTAAACAGGCATTCCCTGGCAGATTCAATGGTGTAGTACATGTCCCCGATTACGGTTTCTCCCTGATCATCCAGTCCGCGGAGCCAATAAACCGGCTCGTTATCGATTCCCGGTCCCTCGGCGATAACGAACAGATCAACAGGGGCGATCGGGCCCGCGCCACCTTGCCGAGGTTGATACCCGACAGGAAGCAATTTTTGCTGAGGCCGTAAATACTCAACCACGGTACTTCCATCTTCGAGACTGATCGGTACGGCTTGCATGATTCGGCTCCAGGACAACAGGATTTGCCAGGCGTCTCAGGACGCCGCCTTCAGCCAATCCCGCGCCCGCTCGTCCATGGCGGCGGCAATGACGTCCGGCGGCAGGCTGTAGACGGTGGCCCAGCTGGCGCGGCCGTCCGCCGTGTTCGAGGGAAAGCTGGTGGTTTCGATGGGCCAGTGGTATTTGCGCTTCAGGGCGCGGACGATGGCGGCCAGCGTGACGCGCCCGCGCAGCGGTTCGGCGCCGGCCTGGTCCGCGTTGGACAACAGCACGGCCAGGACGGCGCCGCGCGCCGTGCGGGGGCCGGGAAAGACGGGAGCTTTGCGGGTCATGGCGCCATTGTAGCGTGTTGCCGGTTGCCGCCTGTCACGACGCCCTTCGCAGACCACGAAGGGCGCGAGCGCCGTATTACGCGCCGGCCCGATCAGGCCGGGATGTCCCGTCCGGCAACAGGTGGCCCAGCCGCCGAAGGGGAACGTGTGCCCGTCGTGCGGGCCGCCGCAGGCGGCTGCTCGACCTCCAGCGGAAAGCGTCGCCTGAGCGCCGTCTCGGCAATCGCTCGCTCTACCCTCAACGTCGTTGCCACTAGTCGGAGGAATCTTGGAGGTGACGCTCGTCGCGTATAATGTCGCACTGCAACAAGAGTTTGGTTTATTCGAACGCTGGCGGCACTGTCGCCTGCCGGGCGATGACCAAACTATGAACCTGCTAAGGCTCGCATGACTGAACCAATACTGACCCTGCGTGTCGACACTGATTTTGACGTTACCGCCGCGCGCCAGAGAGCCCGTCAGATTGCTGCCGCATGCGGCTTTGGTGGGCTCGATCAGGCACGGATCGGCACCGTGGTATCGGAACTGGCCCGAAATATTCTGCACTACGCTGGGGTTGGTTCAGTCTCGTTTTCTGCCTGCGGGACTGCCGCGCCCCAACTATTGCTGATCACCGTGGAAGACGAAGGAAACGGGATTGCAGACGTTGAACTGATCCTGTCGGGACGCTATCGCTCAGCAACCGGCATGGGATTGGGAATTCTGTCTGCACAACGGTTGATGGACCATTTCGAGATCGTCAGCAGCGCGGCGGGCACCCGGGTTATTGTTGGCAAGCCCTTTCCTCCACGAACAGGGTTTATAACCGCGACCGGTTTTGACTCGATGGTTGCGGGGTTCGAAGCATTGCCCAACCAGGTGGCACTGTCCGAAGCGCGTCACCAGAACCGTGAATTGACTGATGCGCTCAATGCCCTGCAAGCACGGCAAGATGAGCTGTTGCTGGCCACCACCCGGTTGGAGGAAAGGAACAGTCACATCGAAACGCTTAACGATCAGCTTGATCAAAAAGCTGCTGCGCTGCAGCAAGCTGACCGCAGCAAGGACCAGTTTTTGGCCACACTCAGCCACGAGCTCCGCGGCCCGCTGTCCGCCGCCGGCATGGCCGCCTTACTGCTCCAGCCGGCCGGCGTCCCTTCAGGGCGCGCCAACCAGATGGGCGAATTGATCAGCCGCCAGGTAGCACATATGAGCAGACTGGTAGAAGATTTGTTGGACGTTTCAAGGGTCAGCCGCGGGTTGGTGCAGTTAGACAATGAGCGAGTGGAGCTGGCCGAAATTGTGCGTGCCGCCGTCGAGCAGGTCCAGGCCGCCGCTGATCTGAAGGGCCATCGCCTGGAACAGGATCTCGGCGACGCCAGCTTGTTCGTGCTGGGGGATCGCACCCGTTTGATCCAGGTGGCAAGCAATCTGCTCAGCAACGCTATCCGCTATACCGAAAACGGCGGCGATATCGGGATCACCTTGGAAAAACGTGGAACGATGGCGGTGTTGCGGGTGTCCGACAACGGCAGCGGCATCACTGCAGAACTGATGCCGCACCTTTTCGACCTATACGTTCAAGCTGAAGTTTCGTCCGACCGAACCGGCGGCGGCCTTGGTCTGGGCTTGGCCCTGGTGAAAAACCTGGTAGAAGCGCACAAGGGCACTGTATTGGTTTCGAGCGCCGGGCACGGATGCGGCAGCGCATTTACCGTGCAATTGCCCCTCCACGTCCAATTGGAACAGTCCGGCCAGCTGCTTGTCGCCCTTTAGAGCTGGGCGCCACTGTCACCGCCACCCTCCGGCGTTCCGCGCGTGCGTGCTTTTCCAGCGCCTTCAGCTCCATTGTCTCGTCATCCAACTGCTCCGTTGCAACCCATCCGTTCATGATCGTTAAGCCTGGCGCCCTCGTCGTCCACGGCGGGCTGTGCCATGCTATCGTGAGGCCTGCCGATCATCCATGCCAGGACACCAAGCCACCATGCGATCACCTCGATACGACACCCTGTTGTACACCCTGCAGGCCCGCTTCGAGGGCCATCCGCAACGCCATGCCGGCATCGCCTGGCGCGATGTGCTGGCCCGGTTCGACGGCAACCTCAGCGCCCTCAACTCACTACAGGCGATGGAGGAAACGGGCGGCGAACCGGACGTGACGGGACGCGACGACGACGGGCACATCGTCTTCTGCGACTGCAGCGCCGAGACCCCGGCCGGCCGCCGCAGCCTGTGCTATGACGACGACGCGCTGGCGGCGCGCAAGACGCAGAAACCGGCCGGCAGCGCCATGGCGATGGCCACCGGCATGGGCGTCGCATTGCTGACCGAAGCGCAGTACCACGCCTTGCAGGTCCTGGGCGAGTTCGACCTGAAGACGTCGAGCTGGCTGGCCACGCCGGCGGACGTGCGTGGCCTCGATGGCGCCCTGTTCGGCGACCGGCGCTATGGCCGCGTGTTCGTGTATCACAACGGTGCCCAGTCCTACTACGCGGCGCGGGGCTTTCGCGGCGCGTTGACTGTCTGATGGCCATGGCGCCGTCCCAGCGGCTGCGCGACTTGGCCCGCCTGCGCCGCGTGCGCGACCGCATCGACCGCGAGTATGCCCAGCCGCTGGACGTGGAAGGGCTGGCACGCGATGCCGGCATGTCGGCCGGCCACCTGAGCCGCCAGTTCCGGCTGGCCTACGGCGAGTCGCCGTATGCCTACCTGATGACCCGCCGCATCGAGCGCGCCATGGCCTTGCTGCGCCGCGGCGACATGAGCGTGACGGACGTGTGCTTCGAGGTGGGTTGCAGCTCGCTGGGCACGTTCAGCACGCGTTTTGCCGAACTGGTGGGTGTGCCGCCGTCGGTCTACCGCGAAGAGTCCGCCAGCGCCACGGCGGGCCTGCCGGCCTGCGTGGCGAAACAGGTGACGCGGCCGATCAGGAATCGAGAAGCGCCGGCCGGCGGGCCCGGCTATGCTGACCTTTCCCACCACCCAACGGAGACACAGCATGGACCTCTCGATCCACTCGACCTTCCTGCCCCATGACGACGCCGACGCCGCCCTGGCCTTCTACCGCGACAAGCTCGGCTTCGAAGTACGCAACGACGTGGCCTACGGCGCGCTGCGCTGGATCACGGTGGGCCCACGCGACCAGCCCGGCACGTCGATCGTGCTGGCCCCGCCCGGCGTCGCCCCCGGCGTGACGGATGAAGAGCGCCGCACCATCGCGGAAATGATGGCCAAGGGCACCTACGGCATGCTGTTGCTGGCCACCCGCGACCTGGACGGCACCTTCGCCCAGTTGCAGGGCCGCGACGTCGACATCGTCCAGGAACCGACCGACCAGCCCTACGGCGTGCGCGACTGCGCGCTGCGCGACCCGGCCGGCAACATGATCCGCATCCAGCAGGCGCGCGTGGGCTGACGGCTTGCCTGGCGCGGTTGTCCTGCGCTTGCTGGCAGCACCGTGCGGGGCAGGCGCCCCGCTAGTCGAACAGCGCCGTAAACTTCAGCCGGTCCCACTGGAACGGCGGACAGGAAGCGACGACATCCTTATGCTCGGAGATCTGCAACTGCTTGCCGGCGATGCGGATCGCGCGCAGCTGCGTCACGCAGCCGCCGTCCGTTGGCCCCGCCGGCCTGGGGCCTGGGCGGGACCACCCGGCGCCCCCGTCCCGCCATATGGCGCCGCCGGCCGGTGAATGTGTCGGGAATTTGCAAGTCGCCGCGGCGCAACGGGCGCGCCGGAATTACCGCCCAGGCGGCACCACCGGCGCCGGCCCTGCTTCGGCCGGGGTGGCCGGTGCCGCCCCTTCCGCCGTGGGAATCTCCGTCTCCGGATCGGGCACGCCGGACAGGATCGTCACGGCCACTCTCCGGTTGCGGGCGCGGCCGATGGGGTCCTCGTTGTCCGCCACCGGGTGGTTCGACGCGTGGCCGACGGCCGTCAGCCGTTCCGGGGCCACGCCCGATTCGATGAACAGGCGCACCACGGTGGCGGCGCGCACGGCCGACAGTTCCCAGTTCGACGCGTAGATATTGCGGATCGGCTGGTTGTCCGTGTGGCCTTCCACCTGCACCGCGTGGGGATCGTTCTTCAGCAGGCTGGCCACGGCCTGCAGGGCTTCGCGCGATTCTTCCGTCAGCTTCGATTCGCCCGGGTCGAACAGCACGCTGGCGTTGATCTCGACGGAGACGCCGCGGCTGTTCTGCGTAACCCGCACCTTGCCCTCCTTGACCAGCGGCGCCATCGTCGACAGCAGGTCCTGGGCCAGCTTGGTCATGCGTACTTTTTCCTGGGCAATCATGACGCGGCGACGCACGGCCTGGGGCGTGGCCTGCGGCGTCGTCTGCACTTCCGTGTTCTGCGTGATGGCAGCGCCGGCACCGCCGAAGGCGTCGCCCAGCGCGTCGGAGAACACCTTGTACTTGCCCGTGTTGACGACCGAGATGGCGTACATCACGACAAAGAAGGCGAACAGCAAGGTGATGAAATCGGCGTACGAAATCAGCCAGCGCTCGTGGTTTTCCGGCTCTTCGTCATACGGGCGGCGGGCGCGGCGGTATTGGGTCATGAAGTCGGGCTCAAGCAGTCAGGCTCACGGCGTCAATGGTCCCGCATCAGTGTGGCGATGCGTTCGTCCATGATGCGGCTGAAGTCGGCCGTGGCGATATCGTGGAACACGGCGGCGGCGATTTCCTGCTGGTGCACCTGGGTCGTGACGATGTTCTTCAGCTTGTTGGCGATGGGGTAGAAGAATAGGTTGGCCAGGCCGACACCGTAAATCGTGGAGACGAAGGCCACGGCGATGCCGGGGCCCAGCTTGGCCGGGTCGGACAGGTTTTCCATCACGTGGATCAGGCCCAGCACCGCGCCCAGGATGCCGATGGTGGGCGAATAGCCGGCGGCCGATTCCCACACGCGCACGGCCTGGCGCTGGGCCGTCTCGAACGCGGTGATTTCCGTGTCCAGCAACTGGCGCAGCTTGTCCGGCTGGATGCCGTCGATCACCATGCGCAGGCCCTTGGCCATGAAGGGGTCGGTGGCGGCCGCCATATGGCGCTCCAGCGCCAGCGGGCCGGCCCGGCGCACCGTCTGGTTCCAGGCCACGATGTCCTTCTTCAGGGCGGCGCGGCTGTCTTCGGGCGGGCGGAACACCCAGCGCAGCATCAGGATGCCGGTGCGCAGGGTGGCCGGGCGCGTCTGCAGCAGCACGGCGCCGAAGGTGCCGATCACCACGATGGCGAACGCGGCCGGCTGCACCAGCGACGACAGCTTGCCGCCTTCCAGCGATTGTCCGACGATCAGGCCCGCCAGCGCCAGCAGGATACCGGCTACGCTGGACCAGTCCATGCCTGCTCCCGGAGTGTGGCGCGCAGGCGCGCGACGGCTTGCGTATGCAACTGCGATACGCGCGATTCGGAGACGCCCATGACGGCGCCGATCTCTTTCAGGTTCAACTCTTCCTCGTAGTACAGGCCCATCAGTAATTTCTCGCGGGGCGGCAGGTTATCGATCGCGTCGATGACGGCCTGGCGGAAGTCGGTATCCATCAGCGCCCGCAGCGGATCGGCGTCCTCGTCGTGGGCATAGCGGTCCAGGAAGCTGTCGCTGCCGTCCTCGTTCTTGAAGTCTTCGTAATACACCAGCTGGTGGCCGCCGCCTTCGGACAGCATTTCCTGGTAATCCTGCAGCGACAGTTTCAGCGACTTGGCCACCTCGGATTCGCTGGGCGGGCGGCCCAGCTTCTGCTGCAGCGCGGCCATCGCCGTTTCGATCTTGCGCATGTCCTGGCGCATCGTGCGCGGCATCCAGTCGCTGGAACGCAACTCGTCCAGCATGGCGCCGCGGATGCGCATGACGGCATAGGTCTCGAACTGGGCACCGTGGGTTTCTTCGTAGCGGTTGAGAGCATCGAGCAGGCCGATCATGCCCGCCTGTATCAGGTCATCGACTTCCACGCTGGGCGGCAGTTTCGCCTTCATGTGGTGGGCAAGGCGCTTGACGAGAGGCATGTGCTCCGTCAGCAGCGAATCCTTGTTCACCTTCCCTTTGACCGTATACATAGATTGGTTCTATTTCTTATGGGCGCAGTCGGACCGGTCCGGTCCGCTGTGCTGATTTAATTGCCGCTCCCCGCAAAGTGCGTCGGCGCGCCGGCCAGTGCGAACCGGCCGGCCAGCTGACGAAACGCCACCGACGCACCGGCCAGCGGGAACGCATCGACCACGGCACGACCCAGCCGCGCGGCACGGTGCAGGTACTCATCGGCCGGCACGGAACCCATCGACACCAGGTTGACCGCCAGGTAACGGCTTGCCGCTTGCGCCATATTATCGTAAACCACCCGTGCCTCAGCTTCGGATGCACCCGTGACGACGATGCCGAAGGGACGGCGGCCCAGCTCGTGGTTCAGGCGCTTGATCATCATGTAGGCATTCTTGATCGACGTGGCGCTGTTCGACACCTGGATGACGATCTCGGAACTGGCCATCACGGGCACGGGAAATGCTTCGCCGTCGAACTCGCCGTCGACGAGCACGATGCCGGCCTGCGAGGCCAGCACGTCGAAGGCCTTGGCCAGGCGACGGCTTTCCTGCGGGCCGTTGCGCGCTTCACCGCGCGTCATCGACACCACATTGAAGCCCTGCGGCACCTGGTGGATCACCTGGTTCAGGCCGCATTCCTGGCGCGCCACCGTCAGCAGGCTGGCACCGTTGTCGACACCGAGGCGCGACGCGACACCGTGGGCGCTGGCGCAGGCATCGACCAGCAGCACGTCGTTGCCGGCCCGGGCCAGCGAGGCACCCAGGTTGACCAGCATGGAACCCTTGTCGTCCTGCGGAGTGGCGGACAGGAAGGTGACGATACGGGGCCGCGGCGGCCCCGCCAGCATGCGGCGCAGGCCTTCGGCCTGGTCGAAATCGAAATTAGCCAAGGTGCACCTCGCGCAGGGCATCGTTGCCGGCGGCGGCCATCAGCATCGGCAGGTCGCTGTCGGCGAACTGGTTGACGTCCTTCTTCAGGCGAAAGGCGCGCTCGACCAGTTCCATCGGCTTGGCCAGGTGCAGGTCTTCCGGCACGCGCTGGCCGTTCGACACGTAGAACAGGTTCAGTTTCTGGCGGATCACGACGTCCAGCACGTTACCGATCGACGCCGCTTCGTCCAGCTTGGTCATGATGGCGCCGGCCAGGCCGGAGCCCTGGTAGGCCCGTACCACTTCCGTCAGGGTTTCCTGGGTCGACGTCGAATTCAGGCACAGCAGGCGCTTCACGTCGGCGCCGGCGCCTTGCAGCATGGCGACCTGTTCGGTGACCATCTGGTCGCGCTGGCTGACGCCGACCGTATCGATCAACACGGTGTGCTTGTTGCGCAGTTCCTTCAGGGCGATGCGCAGGTCAGCCTCGTCCTTCACGGAGTGCACCATCACGCCCAGGATCTTGCCGTAGATGCGCAGTTGCTCGTGCGCGCCGATACGGTAGGCGTCCGTCGTGATCAGGGCCAGCTTTTCCGGACCGTGGCGCATCACGCAGCGGGCCGCCAGCTTGGCCGTCGACGTGGTCTTGCCGACGCCGGTCGGGCCGACCAGGGCGAACACGCCGCCGCCTTCGATCAGCGCGTCCTCGTTGGCGATGACGTTCATGTTACGGGCCAGCACGGTGCGCACCCAGCGCAGGCTTTCCTCGGCGCTGCGGCCGGCCGGCATCTTTTCGATCAGCATCTTCGACAGGGTGGCGGAAAAGCCGGCGGCCAGCATTTCGCGCAGCACGGCGGCCTTGTGCGGCTCGCGCTGCTGCGACGAACCCCAGGACAATTCGGCCAGTTGCGTTTCCATCATGCCGCGCATGGCGCGCAGTTCCGTCATCATCGTGCTCATTTCGGCCGCGGCCGTGGCCTTGGCAGCGTTGACGGCGTCGGCCATCATGGCCGAGATGCGTTCCATGTCGACGGCCGGCGCGGCGGGCGCGAAGCCAGGGGCCGGGCGCGACTGGGTCGGCGCGGCCGGGGCGAAACCGGGGGCCGGGCGCGCGGCGGGACGGGCCGCCGGACGGGCCGGGGCCATCGCCTGCAGCTTGGCCTGCATGTCCGCCTGGGCCTGCTCTTCCAGCTGTGCTTCCATCTGGGCCTGCATGCGCGCCTGCATCGCTTCCTGCATGCGCTGCTGCATCGCGTCCTGCTGCGACGGGCGCGGCGCCGGACGGGCGGCCGGTGGCGTCATCATCGGCGCCGGGGTGTAGGTGTCCTCGATGTCCAGCTCGGGCGCGCCCAGCGGGGCGTCGTCGACGGGCAGCGCCAGCGAAGCGGCATCGTCATTGGCCAGAGCCAGGATCTCGACCACGCCATCCATCGGACGGTTGGACAAGATCACCGCATCCGGGCCGAGGGCTTCGCGCACTTTGCGCAGCGCCTCACGCGACGTTGGCGCGGTAAATTTTTTGACGTTCATCAGCTGCTCCTGCAGGGGGTTTTGCTCGAATGATGCAATTATTGACGATGCCGCGAGGAAACCATCCTTTGAGAAGGGCCGGAAAAACCCTGCAATTCGCGGGCGGTCTCGGCAATGCCCAAACGGCGGGCAGTCCGGCATTGCCGATTGATATAAAACATGCAATAATTCCGATGATAATAATTCGCATTTGCATGTAGCCACGGCCGCATCGAAGCCCTTCCCGAGAGAACACACATGTCCATCACGACCCGCGGCGCCCTGCTGGCGCTGCTCGCGCCCCCACTCGCCTTTGCCACGCCCGTCGACAGCAGTGCCGACGCCCCCGTCAGCGTCGTCACCGTCAGCGGCGCCCGTGGCGACGGCTACAACCCCCAGTCGGCCGGCAGCGCCACCAAGACGGACGCGCCGCTGCGCGACATCCCGCAAACCGTCAACGTCATTCCGCAACAGCTGCTGCGCGACCAGGCCGTGGCGTCGGTGGAAGACGCGATGGCGTCCGTGCCGGGCGTCGGCCTGTCGCATGGCGACGGCCAGCGCGACCAGGTCACGTTGCGGGGCTTTTCCGCCATTGCCGACCAGTTCGTGGACGGCCTGCGCGACGACGCGCTGTACTTCCGCGACCTGTCCAATATCGAGCGCATCGAAGTGCTGAAGGGCCCGGCGGCCGTGTTGTACGGCCGCGGCTCGTCCGGCGGGCTGATCAACCGCATCACGAAGAAGCCGGGCGCGAACCGACGCGAACTGGCCGTCAAGGTAGGCAGCCACGACGGGCGCCGTGGCGAACTGGACCTGGCGGCCACGGAAGGCAACATGGCGTTTCGCGTGACGGGCGCCGTCGAACGGGCGGACAGCTACCGCGACCAGCAGTTCCTGGAACGGGACGCCATCGCGCCATCGCTGCAGTTCCAGCTGGGCGAGGCCACCACCTTGCTGCTGCAGGCCGAGCACCTGTCGGATCGCCGCGTCACCGACTTCGGCATACCGTCGTACCAGGGCCGCCCCGTCAATGTGCCGGCAGGCACTTACTACGGCGCCGCCAACGCCCGCGACGTGGACTATTCGCACGCGGAAGTGACGTCGCTGGGCTTCACCCTGGAGCACCGCTTCAACGACAGCCTGAAGCTGCGCAACGCGTTCCGTCACTATGACTACACCCTGGCGCGCTACAACACCCTGGTGGGCAGCGTCAACGAGGCGGCACTGACGGCCTCGCTGAACCGCACCAACCTGCGGCGCGAGGAAGACGGCTGGTTCAACCAGACCGAACTGACGCAGACGGCCACCCTGGGCGGCATGACGCACCAGCTGCTGTACGGTATCGAAGTCGGCAAGCAGGACAAGGACCAGGTCAACCGTTCGCAGGCCGGCATCGCCACGGTGGCGCTGTTCAACCCGGTGCTGCCCGTGCTGCCGAAGTACCTGGCGGTGGCACCATCGACGGACAACCTGGGCATCATGAAGACGGCCAGCGCCTACGTGCAGGACCTGGTCAGCCTGGCGCCCCAGTGGAAGGCCCTGGCCGGCGTGCGCTACGACCACTTCGACCAGCAGACGCGCGAACGCCGCGCCGGCCAGCCCGACCTGGGCCGCGTCGACGTGGCCTGGAGCCCCCGCGCCGGCCTCGTGTGGCAGCCGACGGCATCGCAGTCGTATTACGCCTCCGTCAGCAAGTCCTTCCAGCCCTCGGCGGAGAACTTCGCGCTGGCGGCCAACAACGCCCAGATCGAGCCGGAAGAGACGACGAACAAGGAAGTGGGCGGCAAGTTCGATTTCCTCGGCGGCGCCCTGTCCGCCACGGCGTCGCTGTTCCGGCTGGAGCGCACCAATATCAAGTCGACCGACCCCATCACGAACCGCCTGGTTCCCATCGGCGAGCAGCGCACGGATGGCCTCGAAGTGACGTTGACGGGCCAGTTGCCGCGCGGCTGGCAGGTGTGGACGGGCTACAGCTTCCTGGACGCGACGATCACGTCCTCGCCGGCGCTGGACAACAGCGACAACGTCGTCAAGCGCGTGCCCATCCAGGGCAAGCGCGCCACCCTGACCCCGCGCCACAGCGGCAACGTGTGGCTGGCGAAAACCTTCGGCAACGGCCTGCGTCTCGGTGCCGGCGTCAATGCCGCCAGCGCCCGCTCCGCCAATCCGGGCAACACCGTCACCCTGCCCGGCTTCGCCACCGTCAATGCCATGGCCGGGTACCGCATCGGCGCGCTGGACCTGCAGCTGAACATCCGCAACCTGCTGGACCGCGACTACCTCGTCTCCGGCCACGGCAGCGCCCCCAACCTGAACATGCCCGGCGCCCCGCGCTCGGCCTCGCTGACGGCACGCTACCAGTTCTAAGCGGCCGCCGCTGCAATCCGGTCGGCCCGCCGCAGCGGTGATGATTCGGTGTCATGATTCGGTGTCAGACACCTAATTCATTGATTCAGTGTCTGACACCTAATTCACTACCGATCGGTCCGCTGCAGCGGACCGGCCGGATTTCAGCCAACTGATTGCTGCCCTATAGCTCATTCGATTCGATTCCTCCATGACCGTCCCTCCCAGCAAACTGACCCGCTTTTTCACCCTCGTCGCCCGGCTGATCAGCCTCATCGTCCTGCTGGCGCTGCTGGCGCTGGGGGTGTCGATGGCCCACACGGCATGGTTGCGCGCGCCGGAACGGCAGCCGGGCACGGTGAAGGCGAAGGTCGAGGATGCGGCCACGACCTCAAGCAGCGCCGTCGTGCTCAGATTTTCAAAAACCGAGCCGGTTAGCCTGGCCGATACCGAGATGGTCCAACTGGTTGCTGGCAACGGCTCGGGTAGCTACAGTTCTCGCAGCGGCAATGAAATCCGCAACGTGCTGTTCGTCAGCGGAACGGGCAAACCGGCGCGCTGGCTGTTCAAGGATCACAAGAACAAGGTATCGGTGGTGCGGCAACTGCGGGCCGATCCGCCTACCCGGGAACTCGAGCGCACGGTGGCGCTGTACGTGGAGTTCACGGCGCCCGAGGCGGCGTTGAGCGTTGCCCTGGCCAGGCCCGATGGCAGCGGCAGCCGTACCGTGCTGCAGGATGTCACGTTGGTCTTATCCAGCCGGGTGGAGGGCGACCATAGCTTGATCGTGCTGTACCAGCGCGACACGGCGCTGCGCCAGGCCCGGATTTCAATGCGCGACTTCACCGTCACGAGCGAACGCGAGATTGAAAAGCTGCCGACGTCGATTTGATGCCCATGAACCAAGCGCACGATCATCAGGCTGCCTTCCTGCAGGCCCTGGCCGCCCTTGTCGGCGAGGAATGCTGGGGTGTCACCGGCGGTGAAGGTTCCGGCTCCGTCATTTCGCTGGATATCGGCGCGCGAACGCTGCGCCGCCGTCCGATTCCCAACCCTCACCTGAGTGAGCTGGTCAGGCATTACGACAGTGCGTACTCGCTGCTGATACTGGGGCAGTGGCGCATCGACGCCGCGAGGAAAATCGTCTCGGGCAGCCACCTGTCCAACGCGAACGACGGGCCGATGGTGCGCGGCCTGGCCGCCATCCGCGGGCAGATCATCACGTCGGTCAGCTGCGCCGGCCCCGCCTACGACCTGCGGATCGGCTTCGACAATGACCACGCGCTGGTGGTCCACTGCAGCGCCATCGGTTTGCCCGGGGACAGGAGCTATTCGTTCGGCACGCCGGCCGGCCATTACACCGTCCATCTCGACGATGGCCTTGGCTTCGAGCCCGCACGGACGATGCCGGCGTCCTGAATCAGGTGCCTGACCGCTGCGGCGGACCGACCGAATCCACACCGTGGATTTTTCCCACCAGTGATTGAGGTGTCTGACACCGAATTTGATTGCTGACACCGAATTTGAAAGTTGCAAAAAAACCGGTGTCAGACACCGGTTTTAGGTGTCTGACCGCTGCGGCGGGCCGACCGAATTGACGTTTCAGGTATTGCCGACCAGCGCCGTGACGCGGATGGTCTTCGATTCGGGAATCTCCGCGTGCGACAGCACTTTCAGCTGGGGCAGCGCGCGGCGCAGGAAGCGCGACAGCAAGGGGCGCAGCGGGCCCGGCACCAGCAGCACGGGGGTGACGCCCAGCGCTTCCTGCTGCTGCGACGCCTGCGCGGCCTGCTGGGCGATGGTGTCGGCCAGGCCCGGCTCGATGCCGGCGCCGTCCGCGCCGCCCGTGGCCAGGGCCTGCATCAGCAGGCGTTCCAGGCGGTTGTCCAGGGTCATCACGGACAGTTCGCCGTTGCCGGGGAACAGTTGCTGGACGATGGCGCGGCCCAACGCGATACGAACCAGCGCCGTCAGCTCGTTCGGGTCCTGCGTGTGCGCCGTATGTTCGGCCAGCGCTTCGATAATGCTGCGCATGTCGCGGATGTGCACGCCTTCGGCCAGCAGGTTCTGCAGCACTTTCTGCAAGGCCGCCAGGGACAGCATCTTCGGTACCAGGTCTTCGATCAGCTTCGGCGCTTCCTTGCCCAGGTGGTCCAGCAGCGCCTGCACTTCCGTGCGGCCCAGCAGTTCCGACGCGTGCGTCGTGATCAGGTGATTCAGGTGGGTGGCGACGACGGTGCCGGCGTCGACCACGGTGTAGCCCATGCCCTGGGCCTGGTCGCGCAGGCCGGCGTCGATCCACGTGGCCGGCAGGCCGAAGGCGGGATCGGTAGTGGCCAGGCCCGGCAGCGAGCCGCTGGCCATGCCCGGATTGATCGCCAGGAATTGGCCATTGAAGGCTTCGCCGGCGCCCACTTCGACACCCTTCAGGGTGATGCGGTAGGCCGACGGCTTCAGTTCCAGGTTGTCGCGGATGTGCACGGGCGGCGCCAGGAAACCCACTTCCTGGGCGAACTTCTTGCGGATGCCCTTGATGCGCTTGAGCAGTTCGCCGCTTTGCGCCTTGTCGACCAGCGGAATCAGCCGGTAGCCCACTTCCAGGCCCAGCGTATCGACGGCCTGCACGTCGGACCAGCTGGCTTCCTCGTTTTCCGACGGCGCCGCGCCCTGGCCGCCGGCGCCGGCATTGCCGCCCGCCGCCTGGCCGCCGCCACTGCCGCCACCGCCCGTGGTACCTCCGGCCGTGCCGTTCGCTTCCGCTTCCTTGCGCTTCTTGTCCAGCATATAGCCGGTACCGCCCAGGGCGGCACCCAGCGACAGGAACATCAGGTTCGGCATGCCCGGGATCAGGCCCATGCCGCCGATGATGCCGCCGGTGATGTACATCACCTGGGGCTTGGCGAACAGCTGGCCCACCATCTGCGTGCCGACGTCCGTATCGCTGGCCACGCGGGACACGATGATACCGGCCGCGACCGAGATGACCAGCGACGGGATCTGGGCCACCAGGCCGTCACCGATGGCCAGCAAGGTGTAGACCTTGGCCGCTTCGCCCACGGCCATGTTGTGCGACAGGATACCGATCAGGAGGCCGCCGACGACGTTGATGACGGTGACCATGATGCCGGCCACGGCGTCGCCGCGCACGTATTTCGACGCACCGTCCATCGCGCCGTAGAATTCCGCTTCCATCGACACTTCGCTGCGGCGCTTGCGCGCTTCCGCTTCGCCGATCAGGCCAGCGTTCAGGTCGGCGTCGATGGCCATCTGCTTGCCGGGCAAGGCGTCCAGCGCGAAGCGGGCGCCCACCTCGGCGATACGGCCCGCACCTTTCGTCACGACGACGAAGTTAATGATGGTCAGGATGATGAACACCACGATACCGATGGTGTAGTTACCGCCGATCAGGAAGTGGCCGAAGGCCTCGATGACCTTGCCGGCAGCGGCGCCGCCCGTGTGGCCTTCGGTCAGCACGATACGGGTCGACGCCACGTTCAGCGACAGGCGCAGCATCGTCGACACCAGCAGCACGGCCGGGAAGGCCATGAAGTCGAGCGGCTTGACCGTGTACAGCGCCGTCAGCAGCACGATGATGGACAGGGCGATATTGAAGCTGAAGAACAGGTCCAGCACGATGGCCGGCAGCGGCAGGATCATCATCGCCAGCAGCATGATGATCAGGATCGGCGCGGCCAGGCTCTTCGTGTTGGCCCCGCTCATTCCGCTCATCCATGCGGGCAATCGTATGCTGTTCATCAGTCGTTCCTTGGCAGACGGGAGTGTTCCCGGATGTCGAGATTATTGATGATGCAGTGAGGAAATCATGCGGCGAGCAGGATGGGAAATACCCTGCAATTCCGCCGCTGCAACGATGTGGTTGCAACGACAACGGCGCCGAGCGGCGCCGTTGTCTTGTAAAAACCTCATTACTGCGGCGGCGTCTTCTGCGAAGCCGGGTTGTTCGGGTCCATGTCGGCCGGCACGTCGAGCTTGACGGGACGGTCCGGATAGCGGCCGCCCGGGCGGTAGGCGCGCAGCTGGTAGACATAAGCCAGCACTTCGGCCACGGCCGCGTACAGGCGGGCCGGGATCTCGTCGCCGATGTCCGTGTGCTTGTGCAGCGCACGGGCCAGGGCCGGCGCTTCCAGGATGGCGACCTTGTGCTCCTTGGCCAGTTCGCGGATCTTCGCTGCCACCTCGTCCGTGCCCTTGGCCACCACCTTCGGCGCGCCCTTGGAACCGTCCGTGTACTTCAGCGCCACGGCGTAGTGGGTCGGGTTGGTGACGACGACGTCGGCCGTCGGCACGTCCTGCATCATGCGGCCCCGGGCCATCTCGCGCTGCATCTGGCGGATCTTGCCCTTGATCTGCGGGTTACCGTCGTTTTCCTTCGATTCCTGCACGGTTTCCTGGCGCGTCATCTTCAGCTTGTTGGCGTAGTGCCACATCTGGTACGGCGCGTCGATGGCGGCGATGAAGCCCAAGGCGCCGACCAGGTAGAAAAAGCTCATGGCCAGCATGTCGAGCATGTGCGCGCTGCTTTCGCGCAGGGGCTCGTTGGCCAGCCCGAACATGGCATCCTTGTATTTCATGATGACCATATAGGCGACGGAACCGACGACGATGGTCTTGACGATGGCCTTGAGCAGCTCGACCAGCGAGTTCTTCGACACCATATTGGTGATGCCGCTGATGGGATTGAGCTTGCTGAACTTCGGCATGAAGGCCTTGGCGCTGAACAGCCAGCCGCCGACGAACAGGGGCGACGCGAGCGCGACGAACATGACGGCGATGCCCACCGGCAGGAAGGTGACCAGCACGTTGACGATGTCGACCAGGATGCGGGTGATCAGGATATCGGGGTTGTAGACCTGCTCGCGCGTCAGCGACAGGCCCGAGACGAGCGTGGTGCTCAGGTTGCGCACCATGGACGAGCCCATCACCCACAGGCCGGCGCCGGCGGCGATCAGGACGGTAAAAGTGGCAACTTCGCGCGAGCGGGGAACGTCGCCTTCATCGCGCGCCTGCTGGAGGCGCCTCTCTGAGGCGGCTTCTGTCTTTTCTGCATCGCTGTCTTCCGACATTCCCTGCCCCGTTCATTCTGATCGACAGCCGTCATTATCGGGCGTGGCGGGCGCGCTCCATCGGGCGAAGTAAAGGGCGAAACCCGGCCTATTCGGGTTTCTCGACAGAAACTACGGAAGCCGGCGGCACGTAGCCGGTCGGCCGCACCGTCTGTTCGATGGCGCCGAACACGGATTTGCCGTCCGCGTCCAGCATCTCGATGCGCAGGGTGTCGCCGAAGGCGAGGAAAGACGTGACGGCCTGGCCGTCCGCCGCGATTTCCGCGCTGCGCTGGTGGGCGATGGCGCAATAGCCCTTTTTGCCCGTGCGGTTCGTCACGGGACCCGTGCCGAGCACGGTACCGGTGCGCAGCCGGCGTGTCGCGGCGGCGCGGGCGACCAGCTGGGCCAGGTTGCAGATCATGTCGCGCGCCGCATCCGGCTGGCCGGCATTCCGGCCGTTGCGTGCCACCCGCAGGGGCAGGTGCACCTTGGCGTCGCGCCACGCTTCGCCCAGCTCGTCGGGCGTAACGGCCACGGGGGCGAAGGCAGTGGCCGGGCTGGCTTCGAAGCCGGGCGGCAGGCTGCGCAGCGTAAAGTCGTTCGCCAGGGTCAACAGGCGGATCTGCTGGAAGGCCTCGTCCGGCGACACGCCCGGCGCGACGTCGTCCGTGATGACGGCCAGTTGGGCGGCGAAATCGATGTCGTCGGCCTCGCTGGCCAGCTCGACCGTGGCGCACGGCCCCAGCAGATCGCCACCGGCGCCATGGGCCAGGCGCGGGTCCTTGCGGGCCGGGCCATCCGGCTCACTCGGATCGCGGTAGGCCTGTGCGGCGATCCACGCGAACGCGCGCGGCAGCGGCGCCAGGCAACGGGCCGGCACGAAATCGAAGCTGCGGCGGGCCTTGCCGTCATTCAGCTGGCGCGACAAGGTATCGAGCTGGGGGGCGATAAACGCCCAGTCGTCCAGGGCGCGTTGCAAGGTGGGGGCAATGCCGTCGGCCACAACGGCCGTCTTCAGGTCGCGCGCGACGACGATCAGCTGGCCGTCGCGGGTGCCGTCATCCAGGGTGGCCAGCTTCATCAGGCACCAGGCGTGCCAGCCAGCAAGGCCAGCTGGGCCGCATCCAGGAAGCACCACTCGCCCTCTTCCAGGCCCAGGGCGCTCAATTCCAGGCCGCCGATGGCGGAACGGTGCAAGGCGCTGCAGTGGTTGCCGGCGGCAGCCAGCATGCGCTTGACCTGGTGGTACTTGCCCTGCTCCAGCACGATTTCCAGCTGATGCTCGCCGCGGCGGATGCAGACCTGGGCAGCCAGCGGAGCCGGCTCGTCATGCAGCTGGACGCCGGCCAGCAGGTGCGCCACCAGTTCGTCCGTGACGGGCTCGGCAGTCGTGGCCTGGTAGACCTTCGGCACGTGCCGCTTCGGCGAGGACTGGGCGTGGATGAAGGGACCGTCGTCGGACATCAGCAGCATGCCCGTGGTGTCGTGGTCGAGGCGGCCGACGGGCTGCACGTCGCGCCATGTGAATTGCTCGGGCAGCAAGGTCAGCACGCCGGGATGGTGGCTGGGCTTGCGCGAACACTCGAAATTGGCGGGCTTGTGCAAGGCGATATAGACGTGCTCGCGATAGACCCATTCTTCGTCGAACACCGTCAGCACTAAACTTTCCGTATCGACGGGCGTCTTATAGCTGTCGTGGACAACCCCGTTGACGGCCACTTCGCCGTCTTCGACGAGGGTACGGCAGTACTTGCGGGTACCGAAGCCTTGCGATTGCAGGATGCGATCCAGGGATAATTTGCTCATAGGACAGCATTTTACCGGATTCAGCCGCACCGCCTGCCATCTGCTTGATGCATATCAAGCTGCATGGGAGGGTCGTTGATAGACTGAAATTGTCGTAGGAATCTGCTGAACGTTACCCGTGAGTTCCTAGCTCAACTGTTATGAATTCCTAGCAAGCTTCGTTGCCATAGGTCACAAACTTCATGGTCCGATAGCCCAACCAAGGCCACCGCTGGCCCCGACCGCAGGAGATGAACGATGAAGCACACACCGATCGAAACGAAGGCCGACCTGGCGCGCATCCAGCAGGCCCGCCACGCCGCGGCGCGGCTGGGCGCGGCAATTGTGGTGAACCGGGCCCGTGAGCGGGCCGCCGCGTGCGCGGACGCCCGCGCCTTTGCCGTGATGCCGCAAACGGGGTGGCTGACGACGATGGAGCACGATCTGCTCGCATGGCTGCATCAGGGGGGGTTCGCGGCGGGCCAGGACAGGCGCGGCGGCCTGGCCGCAGCGACGAAAACAGCGGCATGAAGCCGCCGTTTTCTTGCCCCATCACGGGACATGAGCGAGGAATCGAAATTCTCTCTGTCCGCATTCACGATGCGGTTAAGTAGTTCCACGGACCCGGCGCATGCAGGACAAACTCCGGACGAGCATAAGACCGGTTCGCAGCGACGGGCTGTTGCGGATCATTTGTGGATTGACTGACTGCGCCCTCCCTTGGAATGAACTACACGGTAACTATAGTCCAATCTCGATTTAAATCAAGGAATTTGGCGGTAGTTCGCACGGCCGCCGTACACGGCCTGTTTCATCGCCCTACTTCACGGACAGCCGCGCCGATTCGCCGATGGCGGCCTTCATCGCGCCGCTGCCCATGGCGGCACCGAATTTCTTCAGTACGCGCTCCGGCAGGCCTTCGTGCTGGGTGTAGTCGATGATGTCCTCGGCCTTGACGACGTCGCGCGCGACGCTGTCGACGCTGCCCAGGTCGTCCGCCAGGCCCATCTTGATGGCGCGCGCGCCGGTCCAGAACAGGCCGGAGAACATTTCCGGCGTTTCATGCAGGCGCTTGCCGCGGCCGGCCCGCACCACGTCGATGAACTGCTCGTGGATTTCGTTCAGCATCACTTGGGCATGTTCCTTGTGCTTGGCCGACTGCGGGCTGAACGGGTCCATGAAGCCCTTGTTCTCGCCGGCCGTCAGCAGGCGGCGCTCGATGCCCAGCTTGTCCATGGCGCCCGTGAAGCCGAAGCCGTCCATCAGCACGCCGATGGAGCCGATGATGCTGGCCTTGTTGACATAGATTTCGTCGGCCGAGGCGGCGATGTAATAGCCGCCGGAGGCGCAGATTTCGTCGACGACGGCGTACAGGGGCTTGTCCGGATAGCCCTTGCGCAGGCGCTGGATCTCGTCGACGATCATGCCGGCCTGGACCGGGCTGCCGCCGGGGCTGTTGATGTGCAGCACGACGGCGACCGAGCCTTCGTCGGCGAAGGCCTTGTTCAGCGCGGGAATGACGACATCGGCCGCGCCGCTCCCTTCGGATTCGATATTGCCCTCGATTTCGATCAGGGCCGTGTGGCGGCCCACTTCCGACTCACCGCCCAGCAAACTCAGGTTGAAATAGCTGGCGATGGCCAGGAACAGGGCCAGCAGCAGGAACACCTTGAAGAAGATGCTCCAGCGGCGGTTGGCGCGCTGCTCCTTGATGGTGGCAAAGACGAGCTTTTCCAGCACCTCGCGTTCCCAGTTGATGGGCAGCTGGCCCGGCCCCGGCGGCGGCAGCGGCGGTTGGGACGGCTGGGGCGGTGGCGTTTGCAGGTTGTCGCTCATGGGCACTCTTGTTTACACGCGGATGGTAAGGGTCATGCGTTGGACGGGTCGGGACACGGGCGCTGGCGGGCACGTCGCCGGCAATGCGCCGGCATCTTGCATTATGCGCGTGCCGGGCGGACGTATTCGTCCGGTTGCCACCACAGCTTGTCGTCATGCTCGGTGATGGCGATGGGGCGCAGCCGCCCGCCCCGGCACGGTCCGCCGGCGCACTGGCCTGTGGCGGGAATATACACGGCTCCGTGGGTCGAGCACATCAGGTACATCTTGCTCGACTCGAAGAACTCGCCTTCGGCCCAGTCCAGTTCGATGGGTACGTGGGCGCAGCGGTTCAGGTAGCCGTATGCCTTGCCGGCATGGCGGATGACGAAGCCGGTGGCGTCCTCGCCGCCGGCCGTCACGGCAAAGCGCACGCCCTTGCCGCCGTCCTCGACGGCTGCGGCCTCGCAGATCAGGATGTCACCGGTCGTTGCCGGCTCGCTCGTCACGATGTCGCTCATTGCCGTCACGCGTTCTCGTTGAGCCACTGGTGCAGTTCGGGCACGGTTTTGGCCGAGAACACGGGCCGGCACGCCGTCAGCTGGTCGACCGGATGGGCGCCGTATTCGACGGCGATGCCGGCCGACCCCGCGTTCTGGGCCATCAGCAGGTCATGCGTCGTGTCGCCGATCATCACGGTGCGCTTCAGGTCCTGGCCCAGTTCGCGCGTCAGTTCCTGCAACATGGCCGGGTGCGGCTTGGAGAAGGTCTCGTCGGCGCAGCGGGTGGCGTCGAAGGTGCTCAGCAGCTTTGCCGCGTTCAGCGCGCGGTTCAGGCCGACACGGCTCTTGCCGGTGGCCACGGCCAGGAAATAGCCCTGCTGCGACAGCTCGTGCAGCATGTCCTCGACGCCGTCGAACAAGGTCAGTTCCTCGTCCTTCGTCAAGTAATGGTGGCGGTAGCGCTCCACCATGCGCTGGTACATCTTCGGTTCCAGGTCCGGGCCCAGCACCGTCTGCATCGCTTCCGTCAGGCCCAGGCCGATCACGTGCGCGGCCGCTTCGCGGCTGGGAACCGGCAGGCCGATATCGCGGGCCGCGGCCTGGATCGACTTGACGATGGTTGCGGTGCTGTCCATCAGGGTGCCATCCCAATCGAACACGATCAGGTCAAATTGCTTTCTTGCCATGTAGTCCGGCTTGGCCGGCTCCTGTCAGGATGAAATGCGGGCGACGCGGCGGGGGCCGGCGCGTCGTGCCGCGAAACTGCATTGCCAATTGTTTAACTTTGCGCCGGCCCCAAGCTTACCAAGAATCGCTCGCATTCGGGGGCGAGCGGCGCGTTCAGGGTCAGCTGCTTGCCCGTTTCCGGATGCGTAAAGCTGATCTGGTGCGCGTGCAGGAACATGCGCTTCAAGGCGCCGCGCGTGGCGTCACCTTTCTGTAACGCCTTGTTCAGCGCAAAATCGCCGTACTTGTCGTCACCTGCGATGGGAAAGCCGGACGATGCGAGGTGAACCCGGATCTGGTGGGTACGTCCCGTTTTCAGTTCCGCTTCCAGCAGCGCGAACTTGTCATATTTCCTTAACAATGTAAAGACCGTGTGCGAGGCCATGCCGTCGGCCTGCACGGCCACGCGCCGTTCGCCGTCGGCCGTCGTGTACTTGTGCAGCGGCAGCTTGACGTGCTGGCGCTTGTTCTTCCAGTCGCCCACGGCCAGGGCCAGGTAGCGCTTGTCCGTCAGGCCGTCACGCATCTGTTCATGCAGCGACGTCAGGGCCGAGCGCTTCTTGGCCAGCAGCAACAGGCCAGACGTTTCGCGGTCGAGCCGGTGCACCAGTTCCAGGAACTTGGCGTCGGGACGGGACGCGCGCAACTGCTCGATGACGCCGAAGGACACGCCCGAGCCGCCATGCACGGCCACGCCGGCCGGCTTGTCGATGACGAGCATGTGGGCATCTTCGTAAATGACGGGAAACTCGGCAGCAGGCACGTTGTTCTCGGCCTTTTCGGCCACCCGCACGGGCGGGATACGGACCACGTCGCCTTCGATCAGGCGGTATAGCTGGTCGATGCGGCCTTTGTTGACCCGCACCTCGCCGGAGCGCAGGATGCGGTAGATGTGGCTTTTCGGTACACCTTTGCACACCCGCAACAAGTAGTTATCTATCCTCTGTCCGGCCTCTTCTTCGCCGATCGTGACGAATTGCGCTTGCGGCAGGACTGTATTGGGGGAAGCGGCAACGGGTTTCGGGGTGCCCTTGGGCTGGTCCTTTTGCGTTGTCTTCCCAGAAAATCTCTCTAAGTCCTTCATTTTGAATATATAATCGTTTTGCCGTAGCGAAGCTGTACTCGAAGTAGTACTTCAAGCTGCTGCAGTGTAAGAAGAAAACCACAATTCTACACAGGGGCGCATCCGCTGGCCTCGCCTAATTGCAAATTCAGCGGAAATAAATGTATACGCACATTCGGAGCGCGGATCAGGGTTACGACCTCTGTCGTCATCGGATTATGGGGCCTCGATAAACTGCAGTGCGTCGCATTTGCCGCCCGCGAGATGCCGTAGCGATTTTACGGCCGTGCTCGCGGCGACATCTGGCGCCGCCCGGGGTTTTGTCGACGCTCCTGACGTGCTCGGATGCTGGATTAGATTGGCTGAATTTTAGGATAAGTCCGGCGAGCAAGCACTACAGTCGTTGCTCGCTGGTTGATGGAACCGATAACGCTTGCCGTTTCCGCCAGGCACCATACAAGATGTCCTGGCTCGACGATTTGCGCACGCCCGCATTCTCCCGTCCCGACCCTTCGGTAGACAGGATGAGTTCCAGGTGGTGCGAACTCGGCAGGACGATCGGCCCCATGCGCCCTGCTGCGGCAGCCGCGCCACCGCGCGCTGCCGCACGACGAGGCATTTCCCCGCAGCCTCCTTAATTCTCGCGTATATCCTGTATGGTTGCCGTTTTCACTAAACGGCATTACATGGCCCATGGGTCGCGGAGTTAAATAAAAATGAAACGCATGTTGTTCAACGCCACGCAGCAGGAAGAGCTGCGCGTGGCAATTGTCGACGGTCAGAAACTGATCGACATCGACATCGAGACCGCCGGACGCGAGCAGCGCAAGTCCAATATCTACAAAGGCGTCATCACCCGCATCGAACCGTCGCTGGAAGCCTGCTTCGTCAGCTACGGCGAAGATCGCCACGGTTTCCTCCCATTCAAAGAAGTTGCCCGTAGTTATTTCCGCGAAGGCGTCGACGTGCGCAATGCTTCCGTCAAGGAAGCGCTGCGCGAAGGCCAGGAAATCATGGTCCAGGTCGAGAAGGAAGAGCGCGGCAACAAGGGCGCGGCCCTGACCTCGTTCATCTCGCTGGCCGGCCGTTACCTGGTCCTGATGCCGAACAACCCGCGCGGCGGCGGCGTGTCGCGCCGTGTCGAAGGCGAGGAGCGCCAGGAACTGCGCGAGACGATGGACAAGCTGGACCTGCCGCAAGGCATGTCGGTGATTGCCCGCACCGCCGGCATCGGCCGCAACGTCGAAGAGCTGCAGTGGGACTTGAACTACCTGATGCAACTGTGGCGCGCGATCGAA